>Ga0209771_1002140_pt1 | contig 12205 bp, 9 predicted proteins | sample SaaInl59LU_5_DNA_FD_184639 | JGI IMG/M metagenome (GOLD analysis project Ga0209771, IMG submission 184639) | Marine microbial communities from expanding oxygen minimum zones in the Saanich Inlet - ESP_59LU_5_DNA (SPAdes) (version 2) | ecosystem: Environmental > Aquatic > Marine > Intertidal zone ...
CTCAATATATCTGTCATGGCTGCAATTGGACCTGCATTTTTGCACAGGTCAAGAGGCTTTTAAATCAATGCGGGATATGCTTGCGAATTCGGCGCAGGGCGAGATAGACCGATCCCACGACCAAAGGTACCACTGCGGCGGTCAGAACACTTTTTGACATGCCCATCATACCGGACAAAGGCGTCAGAACATAAAGCGACAGGCCCGTGGCGTAATAGCTTATTGCTACGACTGACAGCCCCTCAACGGTTCGTTGCAGCTGCAACTGCACATCTGCGCGGCGATTCATGCTGCTCAAAAGCTCTTGGTTTTGCGTTTGCCGCTCCACATCCACACGCGTCCGCAGCAAATCACCCGTGCGAATGGCGCGCGCGATGAGATCTTGCAGCCGGCTGTCCAACGCCTGGACCGTACGCATCGCAGGATCAAACCGGCGCATCATAAACTCGCGAAAACTCTGACGTCCTTCGAATTGGGACTCTCGCAAAACTTCAATGCGCTGCGCCACAATCGCCGCATAGGCTTTGCTGGCCGAAAATCGATAGGCCACCGCGGCCGAATGCCCTTCAAGATCTGCCGAAAGCTTGAGCAATCCGTTGAGGTTCTCCTCCGCCGAGATCCGATCATCGGCCAAATCGGCCACCAGCGCCGACAGGTTCGTGTCGACGGCATTTAATTCTACCGACAGGCTGCGCGCGCGCATAAGCCCCAGCATCGACATGGTTTTATAGACCTCAATCTCATTGAGACGTTGAACAATCCGCCCCACGCGGCGCCGGCCCGTGGAGGGCGGTACAAAGACCGCAAAGCGCATATTGCCATTGCCGTCCATGCGGTAATCCCCCGCAATAACGGCCGCACTGTCCAAGACCCGGCTGGCCGCCAGGCTTTCAGAGACAAACCAGCTCTCCAGCTTGTCCTTAATGCTTTGGGTGTCCTGTTCTTCCTCGATCCTTATGGATGTGGAACTGAGCGTTGTGCCGGGCAAAGCGGCCTGCCACGCGTCGGGAAAGATTGCAAATTCACTGCCATCAAAGGCAACATCGCCCAGACCATCGACAAAGGCCGTATAGGTTACAAATTCCGTATGGCATTCCCATTTGATCCAAACATCACCCAATTGGCCAAAGAAATGCGACACAGTTTCAGCGGGATGGGCCACATTGTAGTGATCGAGCAGGCGCAAGAAATGTGCCCGATCTGCTGCCTCTTGGCGCCCAGAATCGTTCTGCGCGGAGGTATAGGCAAAAAACGCAGCCCGTGCCGGGGCGGAAATATGAGGAAACGGCCGCGCATGTAGCTCAGATGCCGTGGCCTGGCGCAAAGGATGATCGATCAACTGTGCCATAAAACAGCCCTACCTTAGACTCAAAGAGCAGCGCCGCCAGACTGTAATCTGGCGACGCCATGTTGTTTTACTCTATCATTGGAAGCAGCTTGTCCAAAGAGGCTTTTGCGTCCCCATAGAACATCCGCGTATTTTCCTTGAAGAACAGCGGGTTTTCAATTCCCGAATAGCCGGTGCCCTGCCCCCGTTTGGACACGAACACCTGTTTCGCCTTCCAACATTCCAAAACGGGCATCCCAGCGATCGGGCTGTTGGGATCATCTTGGGCTGCCGGATTAACGATGTCATTCGATCCAATGACAATGGCCACATCTGTGTCCGGGAAATCATCATTGATTTCATCCATCTCCATGACGATGTCGTAGGGCACTTTCGCTTCGGCCAAGAGCACATTCATGTGACCTGGCAAGCGTCCCGCAACCGGGTGAATGGCAAAGCGCACATTCTTGCCCTTAGAGCGCAGTTTGCGCACCAATTCCGACACCGATTGCTGTGCCTGGGCCACGGCCATGCCATAGCCTGGAATGATGATAACGCTGTCAGCTTCATTCAAAGCGGTGGCAACCCCATCTGCCTCAATGGCCACTTGCTCGCCTTCCACAGCCATTTGCGGACCTGCGGTTCCGCCAAAGCCGCCAAGGATCACGCTGACAAAAGAGCGATTCATCGCTTTGCACATGATGTAGGACAAAATCGCCCCTGACGATCCGACCAAAGCGCCCACCACAATCAACAAATCATTGCCAAGACTAAAGCCAATCGCAGCAGCGGCCCAACCCGAGTAGGAGTTGAGCATGGAGACCACAACCGGCATATCCGCTCCGCCGATGCCCATGATCAAATGATAGCCGATGAACAGGGCCATGGCCGTCAAAATCATCATCGGCAGCAAAGCTCCAGAATTCAGATACCAGATCAGCGCGGCCAGCGAAACCAAAGCCGCCGTGGCATTGAGCACATGCCCGCCGGGCAGTTTTGTGGCTGCAGAATTCACTTTGCCCGCCAATTTCCCGTAAGCGATTACAGATCCCGTAAAGGTGACAGCCCCGATCCAAATCCCAAGCGCGGTCTCAACCCGCAAGATATTGACCTCGACTGCAGTCTTTTTCGCCAAAAGAGCCGCAAAGCCTTCTAAAGATTTGCGCGCGCTCTCATCCATGGCTGCAACATTGACCAGTTCAAAATGCGTGTTGAAACCAACAAAAACCGCAGCCAGCCCGACAAGCGCATGCATGCCGGCCACCAGCTCTGGCATTTGGGTCATTTCAACTTTTGACGCCAATTGATAGCCGATCACCCCTCCGGCCGCGATCAGAACCAAAGACAGCCACCATGCACCAAAACCTGGCCCAAACAATGTGGCGGTCACCGCCAGCGCCATGCCAACGATGCCATACCAAACAGCCCGTTTGGCGCTTTCTTGGCCCGACAAGCCCCCGAGGGACAAAATGAAAAGAATAGCCGCAACAACGTAGACGGCAGTGGTAAAGCCCATTTCCATAGTATCGACCTCCTTAAGATTTCTGGAACATGGCAAGCATGCGCCGGGTTACGAGAAAGCCGCCAAAAATATTGATGCCCGCAAAGAACACCGCAATCGCCGCAAGCACGGTCACAAGCAAGCTGGTCGATCCCACTTGCAGCACTGCGCCCAAGATGATGATCGAGGAAATCGCATTGGTCACCGCCATCAACGGCGTGTGCAACGAATGGCTGACATTCCAAATCACTTGGAAGCCGACAAAGACGGACAGAACAAACACGATAAAATGCTGCATAAAGCTTGCCGGTGCGTAGCTGCCCACCAAAAACAGCAGCGCCCCGCCGATGGCCAATAGAGCGACTTGGTTCTGGGTTTGCTTTTTGAAAGCCTGGACCTCTTCGGCACGCTTTTCCGCCGCGGTTTTCTCAGGCAGTTTTTCCTTGGGCTTGGCCGCGATCGCCTGAATTTTGGGCGGCGGCGGCGGGAAGGTGATCTCTCCCGCATGGGCGATGGTCGCTCCGCGGATGACGTCGTCTTCCATATTATGTACAATAACCCCATCTTTTTCCGGGGTGAGATCAGACAGCATATGGCGGATATTATTGGCATAAAGCGTGCTGGCCTGCGCCGCCATCCGGCTTGGGAAATCCGTATAGCCGATGATGATCACGCCATTATCGGTCACGATCCGCTCGTCCATGACGGTCAATTTGCAATTTCCGCCCTTCTCTGCGGCCAAATCAATGATCACGGAGCCGGGTTTCATGCTGGCCACCATATCAGCGGTCCAAAGCTCAGGCGCCTCTCTATTGGGGATCAACGCCGTGGTGATCACAATGTCCATGTCCGGGGCAATCTCGCGGAATTTGGCCAATTGCGCCGCCGCAAACTCCGGTGAGGAGACTGCCGCATAGCCGCCCGTGGCCGCACCATCGGCCTGCTCCTCTGAGAAATCCAAGAAGACAAACTCTGCACCCATCGATTCGACCTGCTCGGCGACCTCTGGCCGCACGTCAAATGCGTAGGTGATCGCGCCAAGAGAGGTCGACGTTCCGATGGCCGCAAGCCCAGCCACGCCGGCGCCAACCACCAAGACCTTGGCCGGGGGCACTTTGCCCGCAGCGGTGACCTGACCTGTGAAAAACCGGCCGAAGTTATTGCCAGCCTCGATGACAGCCCGATACCCGGCGATATTGGCCATGGACGACAGCGCGTCCATCTTCTGGGCGCGGCTGATCCGCGGCACCATATCCATGGCAATCACACTGGCACCTTTGGATTTGGCCAGCTCCATGAGCGGCGCATTGGCTCCGGGATAGAAAAATGAAATCAGCGTTTTGTCGGGCGAAAGCCGTTTGATTTCCGCCTCGCTGGGCGGGCGCACCTTAACGATGACATCGCAGGCCTTGGTCAATGCGGCCGCAGTGGCGGCCACTTCGACGCCGACGGCTTTATACTGCGCATCGCTAAAGCCCGCCGCAATGCCTGCGCCTTTTTGGACAAGACAGTCATGACCAAGTTTCTGCAACTGAATTGCGCTTTCTGGCGTTAAGGCGACGCGCTGTTCACCGGTAGAAATCTCTTTGAGAGCTCCAATTTTCATAATTTTCGTCCTTTCATGACGCGGTCTTTCACCGTCCTCGAAACCTTTTCGAATGGCGAATGGGTAACGCGCGCAATAATATTGCGCAACTGATCTAGCGTGGCTTTTCGCCGCAAAATGTGAGTATATTTCAGTGTACAGTTATTGAGGGGAATAATTTTGCTACTCGCAGGAAAAAATGTCGTCATCACGGGCGGCGGAACCGGCATCGGACTGGCGATTGCGCGTAAATTGGCTGCGGAGGGCTGCAATGTGGCCATCACCGGGCGGCGTTTGGAGGTGTTGGACCAGGCCGCCAACTCTTTTGGAGGCTATGCCGTCAAGATGGATGTGGCCGATGAAGCCTCGGTGGTCACGGGCATGAAATCGATTGCCGATCACTTTGGAAGCATTGATATTTGCATCGCCAATGCCGGCATCGCAGAGGGGCAGAATATTCGCAATTCCAGCTTCGAGTTTTGGCGCAAAATCATGGCAATCAATCTGGACGGCGCCTATCTGACGATCCGCGAATCTCTAAGATACATGCCGGTGAAAGACTGGGGCCGCATCTTGGCCGTTTCCTCCATTGCCGGGGTGCGCGGATTGAAAGGGGCACATGCCTACAGCGCATCAAAGCACGGGGTCATCGGGATGATCCGGGCGCTCAGCGCCGATCACGCCAAATTGCCTGTCACATTTAATGCGTTATGCCCCGGCTATGTCGACACGGACATCATTGACCGCAATACACAAAGCATCTCTGAGCGGGCACATATTAGCCAAGAGGAGGCCCGCGCCTTGATGGTCGATCTGAACCCGCATGGGCGGCTGATTACAGCACAGGAGGTGGCCTCGGCCGCTTTGTGGATTTGCAGCCCCGGCTCAGACAGTTTTGACGGGCAGGCCATGGAAATCTCGGGCGGGCAACCCTAAGCGGCCCCCCGGCGCGCCGCGCGCCATTCACAGACCGCCGCTCCAAAGGCCGAAAACAGCGGCCTGGAGACCGGATCTTGCGCGGCATTATACTCTGGATGCCATTGAACGCCCAGGCCAAAGCCTTTGGCATCTTTGATGTAAATCGCCTCGGGCGTGCCGTCGGGGGCATGGCCATCAACCACCACACGCGGCCCCGGCTCTTTGATCCCCTGCCCATGCAGCGTATTGGTGCGCACGACCTCCGCCCCCAGCATCCGCGCAAAAACCCCGCCGGGCGTGAAACGGACATCATGGCGCAGCGCAAATTTCTCTTCCAAGGTGCCGTCCGGCGGCATGCGATGATTGTCTCGCCCGGGCAATTCCCGGATCTCGGGGTGAAGACTGCCCCCCATCGCGACATTCATCTCTTGAAACCCGCGGCAAATCGCCAAATAGGGCTGACCACGCGTCACCAGGGCGCGGATCAACGGCAAGGCTAGGCCATCGCGTTTCTCATCCATCTCCCCATGACCTTCGGTCAGAGATTCGCCATATTCTTTCGGATGTACATTGGGGCGCCCGCCGGTGAACACAAATCCATCGCAGGCCTCCAAAAGCTCCTCAACCGGGGCCAACAGCGCATCGGGTGGGACAATGACGGGCAAAGCGTTGCAAATCTCGCGCACTGCGCGAGAATTCATCTCACCCACCCCATGCACCAAATACTCTGAATTAATCAGATGGGGATTGCCAATAATGCCGATCACGGGGCGCACCATAGTCACACCTTATGCGAGTTTTCCCTTACATAAGATGTCCATCGCCGGCAGGAAAGCCCTCAAATAAAAAGCTTTGTAACAAAAGCACCGGGGCAATTGCAGCCGCCAAATGCCAAAATAACACTGATCCAAGGGGGCGGCGGCCAAGCGGCGCATCTGTGCAAGACGACCACTGCGAGGCGCACCGCGCAAAATTTCACTTAAAATCAATATTATAAATTTCGTAGAGCTTCGGACAGGAGCGCCGGCCGGCGGATCCGCGCTGTGGTTTAACCCAAAGCGCTGCAACCGCCGAAGGCTCCCCGCATAAAATTCAATCGCATCTGCACAAAAAAGGAGCGCCCCGCGCTCCTTTCTGTCTCGGTGTCACTGCACCGATTGGGTCACAGCCAGTGAAGGCCGTCGATCGGCTCTAACCATCACCAACCAAGCCAGAGCCCTCAATACCGGCCATGGCTGCAATCAAATCATTGTCAGAGGTATCGCCGGTGACACCAACGGCGCCGACCACGCTGCCTTTTTTGTCGCGCAGCAAAACGCCTCCGGGAACTGGGATCACTTTACCCCCATAAAGTCCGTTCACCGCGGTCATAAAATAGGCCTGCTGGTCTGCGCGCGCCATTTGAGCGGTGCCGCCCATGCCCAGCATGATTGAGCCAAAGGCCTTGGCTTGCGCGATGGCAAAGCGGCCCGGCGCCGCCCCATCTTCACGTTCAAAGGCAATCACATGCCCACCAGCATCCAGCACGACGACCGAGAGCGGTTTAAGCGCGAGCTCTTTGCCCTTAGCTAATGTCCCGCGGATGATGGATTTTGCTTTTCTAAGGTTAATATCAGGCATCAGTTTTCTTTCGAGTGAACCCCGCGAAATCACGGGATTAAGTAAAAGTGAAGCACAGTGGTTACTGCGCCTGGGCGGCTTTCAATTCCAATCTCCGGCGGTGCAAAACTGGTTCCGTATAGCCAGACGGCTGCACCCGACCTTCGAACACAAGATCACAGGCCGCTTTGAATGCGATCCCATCAAAACCGGGGGCCATGGGCGTGTAGCTGGCGTCCCCTGCATTTTGCCCATCGACCACAGCGGCCATTTGCTTCATTGCGGCCATGACCATGTCACGGTCAATAACATCATGATGCAACCAATTTGCCAAGGCCTGCGAAGAGATCCGGCAGGTCGCACGGTCTTCCATGAGCCCCACATTGTGGATGTCTGGCACTTTCGAACAGCCAACCCCGCTGTCCACCCAGCGCACCACATAGCCTAAGATCCCTTGCGCATTGTTTTCAATCTCTTGCGTCAACTCATCGGGCGACCAATTGCTGCCACTGGCCACGGGAATGGTCAATAGGTCATCAAGACCGCGGCGCGGGCCTTTGGCTTTCAGCTCTGCTTGCACCGCCATCACATCCACCTGATGATAATGGGTGGCATGCAGGGTCGCGGCCGTTGGGCTTGGAACCCAGGCGCAGGTCGCACCCGCTTTCGGATGGCCAATTTTTTGCGCCAACATATCGCCCATCAAATCAGGCATGGCCCACATGCCTTTGCCGATCTGCGCCTTGCCCTGCAAACCACAGGCCAAACCGATGTCAACGTTACGGTCTTCATAGGCATTGATCCAAGGGGTCACTTTCATTTGCCCTTTTGGAATCATTGGTCCCGCTTCCATCGAGGTGTGAATTTCGTCACCGGTACGATCTAAAAAGCCCGTGTTGATGAAGGCCACACGCGCCTCGGCGGCTTTGATGCAGGCTTTGAGATTGGCGCTGGTGCGGCGTTCCTCATCCATGATGCCCAGCTTTACGGTATTTTGCGGCAGTCCCAAAATGCGTTCAACCCGGGTGAAGATTTCATCCGCAAAAGCCACCTCCTCCGGTCCATGCATCTTGGGTTTGACCACATAAACCGAACCATGCAGCGAGTTGCCGCCTGAGCGCTGCAAATCATGCATCGCGATCAGCGTCGTGCACAGAGCGTCCAGCAAGCCTTCGCCAATTTCACGCCCATCACGATCTTTGACCGCCGGGTTGCTCATCAAATGGCCTACATTGCGCACCAACATGAGCGCGCGGCCCTTGAGCTTGTGGGTCTTGCCCGCATGCACATAGCTGCGATCCGCATTCAAGACCCGATCAAAGGATTTGCCGCCCTTGCTCACGGTCTCACGCAGATCACCGCGCATCAATCCAAGCCAATTGCGATAGGCGATCACCTTATCGGCCCCATCGACTGCGGCCACCGAATCTTCGCAATCCATAATGGCCGAGATCGCGCTTTCCAGCAGGATATCGTCTACATGCGCTTTATCTCCGCTGCCTATATTGCCCTTTGGGTCAATTTGAATGGCAATATGCAGACGATTCTTCTGCAAAATCACCTCAACCAGCGCGCCGTGATCGTCTGTATTCATCCCGATATATTGTGAGGGATCCGCAAGAGCAGGGACCAGCGCATCGCCCACAACCTCATAGGCTGTCACATCCGCATGCGAACCGCTGGCCAAGGGCGCGACCTGATCCAAATAGGCTTTGGCCCAGTCGATCACCCGCGCACCGCGCGCCGCATCATAGCCTGCACCGCTTGGCGCGTCCCCCATAGCATCCGTGCCGTAGAGCGCATCATAGAGGCTGCCCCAGCGGGCATTGGCCGCGTTCAACGCATAGCGCGCATTCATAATCGGCACCACAAGTTGCGGGCCGGGGGTTGACGCAATTTCAGGATCGACATTTTGAGTTGTTACCGAAAAATCCGCCGGTTCCGGCACCAAATAGCCAATCTCTTTCAAAAAGTCTTGATAAGCGGCGGCGTCATGCGCCTGACCACGGCGCGCAATGTGCCAGGCGTCAATTTTTCCTTGTATATCTGAACGTTGCTCTAAAAGGGCTCGGTTCTTTGGTCCCAACTCATGCGCCAATTCCGACAGGCCATCCCAAAACTGGGCAGCGCTGACGGCCAATCCGTCCAAAGCTTCAGACTCGATGAACTTATGTAACTCTTCGGCCACCGAGAGGCCTGAAACTTGAATATATTTTGGCATAGTCGCAATCTCCAGAAATATGTGATCCTACAATGCGGATCGCTTCGGGTCTCGATACCCAGCTCGCCTGCGAATTTCAAGGCAAATTGGTTACTATTTTGTACCAATTTTCCTTTCGGGGACAAATTCCACTCCCTGCGTGAAGTTTTCTGGCCGCGCTTATTCCAACTGAGCGCGAAGGTCGCTAGGTATCACACAACCCTATCAGGAGCCGCGCCATGACTGCCGAAAACTCGCAAACGATCTACCTCAAAGATTACCAAGCGCCCGCCTATTTGGTGGACCACGTCGCGCTTGAATTTGACCTGCACCCCACCGCCACGCGGGTGCGCTCCACGGTCAAATTCCGACCAAACCCGGACAGCAGCAGCGCGGAATTCTTTCTGCATGGGGAAAATTTAAAATTCCTGTCGGCCTATATCAATGGGGCTGCCGTCACTCCGGTGATCACTGAGGCGGGGTTGAGCTGCACTGTGCCGGATGGGCCTTTCATCTGGCAAAGCGAGGTGGAGATAAACCCCAGCGCCAATACGGAATTGTCGGGCCTTTACATGTCGAATGGCATGTTTTGCACCCAATGCGAGGCCGAAGGCTTTCGCCGCATCACCTATTACCCCGATCGCCCCGATGTCATGGCGCCCTTCGATGTGACCATCCATAGCGACCTGACCTATGCCCTATCCAATGGTGAGCCCATGGGCAGTGAGGGCAAAACCCGCCGCTGGCAAGATCCCTGGCCGAAACCGGCCTATCTGTTCGCTTTGGTTGCGGGCGAATTTCAAGTGGTCTGCGATCACTTCACCACTGCCTCCGGCAAACCGGTGGATTTGAATATCTATGTGCGCTATGGCGATCAAGACAAATGCGCCTTCGCCTTGGAAGCGCTCAAGGCCAGCATGGCTTGGGATGAACGTGTCTATGGCCGCGAATATGATCTCTCTGTCTTCAATATCGTTGCCGTAGATGATTTCAACATGGGCGCGATGGAAAACAAAGGTCTGAATATATTTAATTCCTCCGCCGTTCTGGCCAGTCCTGAAACCGCATTAGACGCCAATTTCGAACGCATCGAAGCCATTATCGCCCATGAATATTTTCACAATTGGACCGGCAACCGTATCACCTGCCGTGACTGGTTCCAATTGAGCCTCAAAGAGGGCCTAACGGTGTTTCGTGACCAACAATTCAGCGCAGATATGCGCGGCGCAGAGGTGCGACGCATTGAAGATGTCGTCGCTTTGCGTGCACGACAATTTCGCGAAGACAGCGGCCCCTTGGCCCATCCCGTACGGCCTGAGAGCTTTGTGGAAATCAACAATTTCTATACGGCCACCGTCTATGAAAAAGGTGCAGAATTGATCCGTATGCTCAAGCTATTGGTCGGCGATGCGGCCTATAAAAAGGCATTGGACCTCTATTTCACCCGCCATGACGGGCAGGCCTGCACGATTGAAGATTGGCTGGCCGTGTTCACCGATGTCACGGGGCAGGATCTCAGCCAATTCAAACTTTGGTACAGCCAGGCCGGCACGCCCATCGTGACCGTGCGCGACCATTTCGCCGATGGCACCTATGAGTTGACCCTGACCCAAGTCACACCGCCCACGCCTGGCCAGCCAGACAAACAACCGCTGGTGATCCCTGTTGCGCTGGGGCTTTTGTATCCAGACGGGACAGAAGCGCTGGACACGCAGCTGCTGGTGCTCACCGAAGCCGAGCAGAGCTTCCGCTTCTCAGGTCTGCGCGCCGCGCCAATCCCATCCCTATTGCGCGGATTTTCCGCACCTGTGATCTTGCGGCGCAAGACCAGCCCGGGCGAACACCTGGTGCAGCTGACCCATGATCCAGATCTATTCAATCGCTTTGAGGCCAGTCGCGAGCTGGGCAAATCGGCGGTCCTGGCCGTGCTTCAGACGGGGGCTGTGCCCGATGACGCCTATTGCACCGCCCTGCTCCAGGTGATGGCCAATGAGGACCTGGATCCGGCCTTCCGCGCCATATGCTGCGCCCTGCCCGGTCAAGATGAAATTGCCAGATCCCTTGCTGAGCAAGGCCAGATCCCTGACCCTGTTGCAATTGACGCAGCCGTGCATCACCTGTCCGAGCATTTGGCCCGCCAAGGGCTTGACGCGCTTCAAGCGCTTTACCACGCCCACCAGCTCTCCGGGCCCTTTTCGGCAGATGCGGCCAGCTGTGGCGCGCGGGCGCTGAGCGCCCTGGCCTTACGCCTCATCAGCCATGTCGATGGCGGCGCCTTGGCCGCAGAGCAATTTGCCAAGGCCGACACGATGACCTTGCAACTTCCGGCGCTTGCCAATCTGAGCCGCCACGGCCAAGGTGCTGAAGCGATGGCACAATTTTACCAGCAATGGCGCCATGAGCGTCTGGTGATCGACAAATGGTTCAGCCTACAAGTCACCGCCTGCCCGGCAAGCCAAGCCGTGGCTATTGCGCGCGACTTGCTGAAGCACCCCGATTTCACTTTGAAAAATCCAAACCGATTCCGCGCATTGATCGGCGCCTTGGCCATGACGCCTGCAGCGTTTCACCAAGCGGATGGATCCGCCTATGCGCTGGTGGCCGATCAGCTGATTGCTCTGGATGACATCAATCCGCAACTCTGCGCGCGCATGACCACCGTCTTCGAAACATGGCGCCGCTATGACAAAGAGCGTCAAGCACTTATGTGTGCAGAGCTCAGCCGTCTTGCCGCAAAGCCCAATCTGTCGCGGGACACAAGGGAGATGGTCACCCGGCTTTTGGGGGCGTAAAACATCAGGATCGGTCAGGCGCATCTTGTCGAGGGCGGCTGTTCACCGTAGAACAAAGGCAAACACTAAGATTTATCGGGGCACTGCTATGCTGGACCAAACATTTGAGACACCCAAACCCAAGGTCATTGCCGGGGCAAAACATGATTGGGAACTGGTGATCGGCCTTGAGGTCCATGCGCAAGTGACCTCAAAAGCCAAGCTCTTTTCTGGGGCGTCTACCCAGTTTGGTGCCGAGCCGAACTCAAATGTCGCCTTCGTGGACGCGGGCATGCCAGGCATG
>Ga0209771_1002141_pt1 | contig 12205 bp, 16 predicted proteins | sample SaaInl59LU_5_DNA_FD_184639 | JGI IMG/M metagenome (GOLD analysis project Ga0209771, IMG submission 184639) | Marine microbial communities from expanding oxygen minimum zones in the Saanich Inlet - ESP_59LU_5_DNA (SPAdes) (version 2) | ecosystem: Environmental > Aquatic > Marine > Intertidal zone...
TTTTTCATTTTATAATTTTTTTTAAAATTTTTAGACTTAGACACGATGCAAATTCCCTAGCTTCAACTTCCCAAGGATGGTTTTCATATTGTTATAGTGTATTATTTAAGTCACATTATTTGACTTTTTAAAAATTAAGACAAAAAAATTAGTTTACATAAATGTCTTTATATCTAAACCACATTTCCAAGCTCATGAATTGATTATAAAACTCATCTTTGTTTCTAAGTTTAAATTCTACAGCTTCTTGTACTCCATCATTTTCAATCACCAAATCAGTTATAAAACCATTTATTAGTTTCAGGTAAATAGTCACATCATAACCTCTGTTCTTAAAGAATCTTTCAAAATGATGCTCAATAGAGCCATCTGTGATTCCTACATTTTTGTTAAAAATTCTCTTTTTTTTGTTTTGATCGTTTATCCAATATCCTTTTAATAGTCTGTAACTTTTATTTGTAGTTTTATTAAAGCCATCAGTAACATTAAATTTTGGATTTAATATACACAACATTCTTTTTAATCTTATCTCCCATTGATTTAACTCATAAATCATTTCTTGAAGAGTTTTATTAATTTTCCCATCATTACAATATTTTTGGTTAAGCTGGGTATAGAACGAATTACAGAAACCAATCAGGTTGTCTCTTTCAATTTTTATCTGTTGATGATCTAATTCAAACATAACACAACCTTCATTTTCAATAAATTTTTTAGCTTCTTTCAAAGATAGGTTTGATATTTCACTTACTTTCACAGATTTTACAAATGTGAACTTTGGAATATCACTTTCCTTGAGTTGATTGATCAAATCAATAAATGTATCATTAAATTGATGCATGTCTGGATTGTTAGTATTAAAAATATTTGAAAGTAATAACATTAGTTTAATTTACTTTTGTTGGTACAAATATATAAAAATATTTTATTAAAAGTCAAATTTGTTGACTTTTTTAATTTTTATAATATTTTTGACAAATTTAGTCAATATTAAAATCGAAAGTAATCCCTTGTTCTAATTCATTTAATTTAAATGTACTGTCAATAAAACAACTTGATAATGCTTTCAATAATTTTTTGTATGAAATATTATAAAAACAAATCAAAATTCTTGGATAGCCATTCGCAGTACCTAAATTTTGGACAAAAGTATTAATAGGTGTAAAATTTATAGTATTGGTGTTCCATTCAGGACTGCCAAATTGATGAAGATTGTCTTCTGACGAGCAAATAAGAATTGATGGTTGCTCCAAACTGTTTGTTGATGATATTTTTTTAAGTGTTAGTCTGTTATCAAATAAATCTAAAGATATATCAGGGAAATAAGTTATATGTGTTTGTTTTAAAAAATAACTCATACTAATTTTTCTAGTATTGTTATCAGCAAATTGGAAAATTGACTTATAAATCAAATCTCCAATATAATCTACTCCGCCTAACTCACCCATTATTTCATAATTATAATCTAAGTGATCTTTAAATGAATTTAAATTCATTAATGTTTTGGACAAATTATTAGAATTTTCGGGTATAAAATGTTCAAAATCAATTACACAAATTGTAAAACAAGCTTTTATAACATGCTCTAGCCTATCAGCAATTGGTCCTTTTTCTCCAGATTCTTGTAAGAAAAGTGCTAATGCGTGATTATAGTTTTTGATTAGAAAATCTTTTAATACAAAATTGTTTGTTGAATTTTTTAACACCACTTCAAACTCGTATGGAGTAGTATAAGGATATAATTCAGAAATGAAATAATAACACAAACAAGAATCATTGATAAGACCATTTTTATAAAGGTAAGATAGTTTTTCTATGGTGGATGTTTCATAACCTTTTAAAATAATTAGCATTGCCTTAATTTGAGTTTCATAAAAATCCATTTTATGCAACCCTTTAGAAAGTTTTTTTAAATGCATTAACTGAGATTGGGTTAAGGTCATGATTTAATTTATTAAACACATACTTAGATGCAGTAATCTCCAATATAAAAATAATTTTTAATAGTTTCAATAAATAAAATAACTATTTATTTAGTGTCTAGAATAATTTTTTATTCTTGGAAGAAATAATGACTAAATTTGATTTAGCGCACCCATATCGACTCCAAAATAGTTCGATTTCACTCCCTTTAGCTCCACAATTATTCTTGGAAATAACTTTTTTTCCTTAAAGATAATTAAGCATGCAATTTTTTAATCACGAAACCCAAAATCCCATATAAAACTTGTAGAGAATAAAGGTATGATTAATCCATTGAATCTATATATAAATCGAGCCACTTTCTGGAAATTTTAGAATTTTTATATTTTGTTCCATTAAGAATCAACACCTAATTATTGCATAATTTATGTTAACTTTATAAAAATAAAATTAAAACAAAAATCTTGTTTTATGAATGAAAAAAATAGAGAGGTGATCCAGCAGGCATTTGACACACAAGTTAAAAGACTAAAGGACAATAAATTTAATGATGATGTTAGTAAATTTGTCAAAGCATTAGGTAGAATTTTAAAAATAGATATTGATGAAATATCTCTTTACCAAAATGGTCACATAGATGAAGATATTTTGTGTGTGTGTATTATAGAACAAAATATAACTCGTTACAAAAACAATGATTGGGATGAGTATTTAGATAATATAACTAAGTTTATAAGAGAAGAATTTGATATTTCACTTGATGATTTTTTACTAAAAAATTTCAGGTTACTTGTTACGATAATAAATGATGAGGAATATGTTAAAAAAAGAGAAAGAGCAGTTGGAAGGATGGGTAAGGCTTCAAGAGCCTTTATCGAACAAGACTTAAAATGGGCATCACAAAAAATTTGTTGTTTTTTTGTTAAAGCGTATGGAATGGAAAAATTTATCAAACGATTTTCTAATTTTAACAATTTTTCTTTTTTAAAAACCATAAATAAAATGACCATGGTTCCAAATCTATTCTTGGGAGAAGATTTATGGAATGATAGAAGTCTTGATAATATATTGATGGAATATATTTTTAAAAAACACATGGAAACCCCTCAATTCATGTTTTTAACCAAAGAATGTGAATTAAATTACCTCCCAAATATACCGGCACTTTTTTTGGATTTTAACTCGTTAGATAAAATGATCACTCACAACGAAAATAAACCACAAATATTAATAAGCTCAACAACGGATGACTTATCAAATTTTGGGGCTGAAACTGTTACCTTTCAACATCGCCAAGTCAATATAAGACAAAGGCAGTGTATAATTTTTGGTGGTAGCAGCACACCTAATTTAATACATATTTGTTTTTATAATGTTTCTTACGAAAACTTTTATGAATCTTTAAAATTATGTAATTTCAATAATCTAAAATGGAATAAATTTATTCATCTTAACGATTCTGTTTTACACATCAACGAAGATGAGGTAATAACTTCATATCCTAAATTCTATCAACTTTTGATAGGCAATAGTTTTAAATTTAAAAAATTAATAACTAATATTTTACATTTAGAAAGTGGAATTGACCATTATGCAATTACAACTGGTGATGAACACAAAGAGTGGTTAAACAATTTTCCTTTTGATAATGAGAATCTTAGATTTAAATTTAACCAAGAGAATCTGGATAATACTTTTAATGATTTCTTTAGGGGGTTTGTAGAAATAGATGAACATCCAAACCTAGAGCAAAACAATGGTCTTGTAAATGATTTATTTTTTTATAAAATCAAACAAAATAGTGGAACCCACTAAAATGATTTAATAACTCCTAAATCACTTTATGAAACTGAAGTAACCTCAATAGATATAAATAGTGTTCTTTTATTTATTGACCCCTACTCTTCTATAGATGCTAAACCATCTCCTAGTTCTAGGCCCGGTATACTTTGTATTGCGTTTCCGGCAATGCCTCTAATAGATGCGTGCATTCCTATTGAATTATCCATAACCTTTTCTATTTGTTTTTCGCGTTGTTTCCATATACTCGCCATAGCGCTTCTCTCTTTTGCCAAATCTAATTGCATTTGAGAAAAGCCTTCAACAATACCTTCCATTTGTAAACGAAACTCATTACTTGTTAAAAAATCATACAAGAGAGCCATTTTATCTCCCCTATTCTCTTGGCTAATTTTTACAGAAGCCCATTTAATAATTGATTGTCGTAATACTGCACTAAGCCCCTTAAACTCATTATAGGTACAAATCCAAATACCTTCTTTTAAACCCATTCTATCCATATCAGAGGGCATAGCCTCTGTTACCAATACTCCAATTGTTGCTCTTTTATCTCTAATATCGTTCTTAAACTTTTCAATCCATTTTTTCTCAAAATTCTTGGTACGCTTACTCTCGTAGTATATGGTTCCACAATTTATTTGCTCTCTTGTATTTACTATCTGCAAACAGTCAGCTCCTTTAGCTCCTTTCTTAATTTCATCAATGGTGTCTAACGGAAATTGACTGGCTAACCATTCTTCAATTGCAAGCTCCATTACCTCTCCTTGAAGTTGCATGGACCCTTGATCCTGTTTACGCTTCATATCATCTGTTAACTTCTTCTGATCCTCTAACTGTTTTTGTAACTCTTTTAACCTTAACTCTGTAGCCTCTTCAGCTTGTCTTTTAATTTTTTCTTTCTCTAATTGTAATTGTTTACTTAAATCTTTTTGAGCTGATAATTTGGCCTGCTCCTGCACCTCCTCATTTTCTCTTTTTAATCGTTCAATTTCTGCCTCTTTCTTAAATAATTCCTTTACTTTTTCTGATTTCTCAGCTAATTCATTTTGCATAGATTTAAGACGACCCTCATTTTCAGACGTAAGTTGATCTCTTAATTTTTTTTCAATACTTTGAGTAACAACCTTGCGTTCTTCTTCAATTTTTTCTTCTAATAACTTTTTACTTTTTATCTTTTCAAGTTCAAAATCAGCTATTTGCTTCTGAAAATCAATTTGCTTCTGCTTTTGAGTTTCAACAAAAGCAACTTGTTTTTGTTTAAACTCATTTCTTAAAGATTCTTCTAATTGATGTTTTAATAATTCATTTACATCAATTTGACTTCCGCAATCTGGACAATTTATTTTTGTGTTTTTATTCATAATTTTTATTTTTTATACCTAGACAGGTATGTGTGAACAATAGGCAAAGCTCTGTTTATAGATGCATTAGACTCATCAACTTCATTTAAATATAAATTAAATTGCTCCCAAACATCTTGGGTGATCCCTTTTTCTATCAATGAATATTGTGTTGAAACTAACATTTTAACAAGATTAAATGATTCTTCAGTATCTGGCTCTACAGCCTTGTTAACTCCAGAAGTGTATTTATGAGCTATCGTATTAAATTCTTTATATATTAAGGAAATATCCCAATAATTATCCATTGCCGCTAGATATAAATATATTAGACTTATATCTCTAGAACTACTTCCTGTTAAATCTGCATATGTGCTTATAACCTCTTTGTATCCAGGACAATAAACCATCTTTTTAGAGATATTATCGTTATTAAATTGGGCTTTACTTCTATAATTATATACTTTATCCGTGTCATCAATGACATGATTATTTAATACATTTAAAGTCCGGTTTTTTAACATCTCTAAGAACACTTTAGAATTACTAGAAGTGCTTCTGTCTAACTCCCAACCTAAGGCATTTACTAATGCTATTTTATGAAAAACAGCTATCTCTGGATTTACTAAGAAATTAAAAGTTTTATTATTTAATCTTTTTTCACCTTCTAAACAACCTGTTTGCTGCACTATATAGTTGTTAGAAATTCCCCAAAATGAGATAGATGTTAGAGGTGAATCTGCAGCACATTTAACAGAAATAAAAAGAAAAATCAAAACGGTAAATCGATATTTTATCATGTTTGAAGAATTTATAAAAAAATATTTGACGTTGAAAATATCAGCTTCTATAACTTGAACTCTTTAGCTACTTGATTTTTATTGTTAACTATCATTTCAGATAATAATTCTTTTAAATACTCCTCTCCCTCGCTCGTGAGTGATACCTCTCCTTGTTTCAAAATAAATTGAATTGTAGACTTTTTATGATACCGCTGGTTTGCAAGTAACATATCATCCAGGTACACAGAAAGATCATTTAACTTTTTATCATTTACAGCGGTAACAAAATTTAAAGGGCATATTAGTATATCCAAATAAGGAAAAAGACTTCCTACTTCATTTTTCTGCTCTACTAATGAGCAACCATCTATAATTTTATCCAGTAATGATTCAGTGATTTTTTCTTTAGTAATTAATCCAATTCTTTGAAAATTCAATTCTCTATTATCTATAGTTGGAAGAAACACATAAAGTGTATTTTCCTGAAATTCTATTGAATCTTCCTGGCCAGTTCTGTGTTGTATATTGTTTTTCATTATTAAAGTTATTTATAGTTTATCATACTTCTGTAATAGATCTTGAAAGTATTTATTTCTCGCATCTTGATATAATTTAGGGTCATTTCTTCCTAAATACGAGTCTAAACGACCTACTATTCTGTGGACATTTCTCACATAATTTGTCTTTGTTTTTGGTTCAAATGATGTAATAAAAGTAACGTAATCTAAACCCCGGGTCTTGTGATGAGTTACAGAAACGGTGTATTTCATTGCACATATCCCCAAAAGCACCTTGTATTTGTAATGAATATCTTCATAATAAATAATCATTTGAGAATCTGGCTTTTTCAATATCTCATTTAATTGCTCTAACAAAAAATAGACTCTGCTATATATGCTATTTTTCTTTAATTCAACTTTAACCTCATCAGAGACTTCTTTACAAAACTTTTGTATGAAGTATTGGTGGTCTTTATGTATGTCTAACTTTTTGAAAATATCAGACTTGTTTATACTATGATTAATAATAGAAGTGGAAAATTAGGGAAAATCTAAAAGATATAACATTGTTAATATTTTTTTATCGTATTTATTATCAATACAAATATAAATAAAGATTTTACAAATACAACTTGTTAATACACTTTTTTTGTATTACATTTGAAAAATCAATTAAACACGTACTATGAATAACACGAAAAAACCAACAGTTTATACCGAAGCAGCTTTTGATTTAGTGCTGTTTCTACATGAGTCAAAATGGTTTATTTTAAATGATATACAGGATCCAAGGCCCGCACTTGAGCTTTTCTCATTAGTGCTATCATTAAAATACCCAAACACTAAACTACCTATTGATGGAAATTTAATTTCAAAAAAAGAGTTAAATAATGTAAAGGAACTAATCAAAGAATACTCAAAGTAAAACAGTAACCACCTATAAAAAATGACAAATATCAATTACAACCCTGTGTCAATATCACCAAATCAACTATTGAATATTGGCTACCTATCAATATTATTGGCCCTAATATATCTTGACATTAGACCACTGGCACTTCTTGCGCTAATAATTCTAATTCTTAAAGCACTGGATTTATACTGCACTACATGGACAATACACCAAGACAATCTAATTGAAAAAACAGGGATATTAAATGTAAACACAGAGGAGGTTCTACTATACAGAGTTAAAGACATTAGGCTATACGAGCCGCTATTGTATCGCTTAGTTGGGCTTTCAAAGTTAACAATCATTACCTCAGATTATACAAATCCATCTATTGTGCTTTACGGTATTCGAAATGGAGAAGAGCTGATGACAATCATAAGACAGCTAGTAGCCAATTCAAGAAAAATTGAAGGTGTAAAAGAATTAGATATAAGATAAATATGAAAACAAATAAAATATACCACTGCTTCGTATTTGCAGCTATTTTGACAACTACAGGATGTTCTCTTATGGGGCCAAAATGCCAGAGATTAAAATTATCAGATATTTTTAGTGTTAAAAATAAAAACTTCGTATTTATTGAATACGATAAAGATAATGTGTGTAGACCAACAGTTGCTGGATACCAGCAGCTAGTGGCTCTTAAATATGAAAACCCAAACGAAACTTACTTTTGGAATTACAAACAGTGTAAGTGGATTACTAAGTCAGAACATGAACAAATCATAGATGATGCGTTCGATAGTATCGAGTTACCTTAAAAAAACAACAATGAAAGATATACTTATAATACATCCTGAGGACGAATCTACTTCTTTTCTAAAACAAATTTATAGTAACAGAAAAAATGTTTTAGTTGTTAGTGGTAACGTTACCAAACTAGCTCTTTTAAATATGGTGTTAGAACATGACAGAGTAATTATGATGGGACACGGAAGCCCTGATGGCCTTTTGGCTATGAATAAGTTCGAAACTGATAGCCCTTATATTGTAGATAAAAGTTTCAAAGAGATACTATCAAAAAAAAACTCAATATACATTTGGTGTCATGCTGATAAATTCGTCAATAAATATAATCTAAAAGGGTTTTATACAGGAATGTTTATCAGTGAAGTTGGCGAAGCTTACTATTGTGGGTTGCCTGGCACAAGACACCCTGAGGTTGATGAATCTAATTATTTTTTTTCCAACCTTGTTGGTCATCACATCGACAGAAAAATAGAAATTATTCACAAAAAGGTAAAGGAAGGTTATGGTAAAGTGGCGGAATTTAACACAGTAGCTAATTATAACTACAATCGTTTATATTTAAATTCATAAAATTATGATTGCATATATATCAATTCCGATCACGGATTTAATTATCATTTTTGGAGGGCTGTCGGCTTTTCTGTTACTTCATTTCTGTTTTTCCGAAACCAAAGTAATCAATATGATACACAAGTTAGATGACTTAACAGAGGAAGAGGCTACAGATGTCTGTAACTATATAATAGAAATATTAAGTCAAGAATATCGCGTTATCAACCCAAAATTTGTAATAACAAATTACAAAGAGGATGAAATAGAAGCAATTCAATATTCAAATGGTAGAACCTTGGCCTTTTTTTCGGGAAAAAACAATCAAATATCATTACAACTTAAAGTGCTAATAGAAGAAGGATATACATTTTGTGATATGATAGACTGTATTGCTCACGAATTTCAACACTACCTGGACCGCTTGTCATTTGAAACCTCAGACCAGTGGCTTTCAGCTTATAAAAAAAACATTAACTACTATGAATTTAAAGCCAATAAATTTGCTTCAAAAAAATTAAAAAGCCTAGCAAAAAAACTATTACCTGAGAGTCTAAAATATATTTAAGTTCAAAAGTTATAGGCCTCAAGGTTTTGCTATGTCTAACCCCATACTTTTGAGTAAATCTCTTTATAAGTTCTAAATGTAATTACAGAAGAGATTTTTTAAGAGTAAAAAATATTGGATTAAATATGAATATAAAATTATTACTTATAAAAAAAGGTAAAAAAAAATAAACATACTATAAATATGAAAACAAATAAAATATACCACTGCTTCGTATTTGCAGCTATTTTGACAACTACAGGATGTTCTCTTATGGGGCCAAAATGTCAAAGATTTGATTTTTTAGGAATATTTAAAAACTATGAAGACCCAAACAAAGAATGGTTTGAAATTATGGATAGAAATGATGGTGTACAATACTACTGGTTTAAGGATAAATACTATACTGAAACTCAACTCGATTCAATCATGGAGGTTGTACATAAAAAGATCACTGAGGAAATGATTAGAGAGTTAGATTCTACGCACCTTAAAAATTAACTGGTTAAATTATGGACAACACTGAATTTTTTATATTACACATATTGGTTGTTTTAGGGGTGATAATTGATTACTACAGCTCACCCAAAAGAGTAATTAATTGGATAAAATTAAATGAATTAACACACCAAGAGACTGAAGATGTTTGCCTTTTTATAATAGAAGGATTAAGTCAAGAGTATCGCGTTAACAACCCGAAATTTGAAATAACAGATTACAAAGAAAAAGAGATAAATGCAGTTAGGTACACTAATGGTAGTACACTTGCTTTTTTTTGTGGAGAAAAAAGTAAAATTTCTTTACAAATTGAAACATTAAAACAGGAAAGTTGTTCATTCTCTGATATGGTAGATTGTATTGCTCACGAATTTCAACACTACCTGGATCGCTTGTCATTTGAAACCCCAGACCAGTGGCTTTCAGCTTATAAAAAAAACATTAACTACTATGAATTTAAAGCCAATAAATTTGCTTCAAAAAAATTAAAAAACCTGGCAAAAAAACTATTACCTGTGAGTCTAAAACATATTTAAGTTCAAAAGCTATAGGTCTCATGGTTTTGCAGTGTCTAACCCCCATACTTTTGAGGTAATCTCCTTAGATATTCTAAACTCCTTAAAAGATTGATCTTCCTTTAGCAAAACTACTATAGCCCCTAGCATTTTTTTTGATTCAAAATCAGTTCCTTCGAGCATTTTACACAAAAGCCTACCATACAAGGGTAACTGGATAGAATAATGACCAAGTGCAGTGCTATCGAGAGTATCAAAAGGAGCAAGCATTTTTTTAGTAAATCTTTGTGGTTCAAAGTTTTCTGGATTGTTAGTCTTCCAATCGGTAATCACAAAACCATAATCTGTACCTTGTTTATTCTTAACCAACCAAATCTTATCAGGTTGACCAACATAACCTAAAGAACAGTCACCCAATACTAATTCTGTATCTAGCAAAACAGCGTTTCTTTCTTGCATTTTCCGAACAAATAATTCCCCTGCAAGAATCATTTTTTCACTTTTTTTAATTTGCTCTTCATTACACTCAAAAAAAGGCTCTCTAATCTCCTTAGGATTGTTATAAGTATCAATCAGAAATTTTTCTAAAAAATAATGAACCCTACTTCCCATATTAGCAGCATATTCTCCCTTTTCTTTCCATAAATTAAGCAATTTTTGTTGTTTAACCTCATCACCTTTAGACATGATTCCTGAGATCCTTTGCGCATCAAATTCTTCATAATAATTTTTTACAACCTTTGAGACAGATGGATAATCAGAAGTAATTACACCAGATTTATCTTTCATAAAATACTGGTGGTCTTCCTCAATAAATGATAAGGAGATTTCTTCTCGCTTTGCAGCTAAGATTCTGTTTATTTTTTTTGCCTCTTCTTCTAAATTCATGAAGGTTATATTGTTAAAAATATTCTGCGAAGTATTCGTTGTGTGTATGTAAACATAATGAAAACCAAATAAAAAATAAGAATATGAAGGCATTTCACTCAGTATTCCATTGATAAATTATGTAATCAAAAAGAGGCTGAAAAAATTATCAGAGAAAACAAAATTAGATTAAAGCCAATTAAAATAATTCTAGGGTACTCCCCTATTCTCTATATTATTATTCTTGGAAACAACTTATTATTCTTGAAGATAATAAGTTGTAAAAAAATCCAAATCTTCTCTAAAATAGTGTGACTTCACTCCTATGGGCTCCAGTAAAAAAAATATCATTTAAGCCTATTTTAAGTAGGTTTTAAAGTTGTACATAATGTTTGTTGCCGTTTTTAAACAATAAGATTAAATGGAAAATACCAATAGCAAAACCAACACCATCAAATAAGTTAAATGGTGCTTCTAGTAATGCTGGGTCATTGGCTAAAAGATTTGATATTCCCAAAAACGGAATTAAGATAGAGACAATGATTCTATATGTTTTTGTCCACCCAAAAGCCCCAGCTCTTTTGTAGGCTGTAGCAGAGATAATCCACAAACCTAAGCCAAAAAGAGCAATTAGAATAGTTCCTATTATTACTCTCACTAAATAGTTCGAACCTGTAATTGTTTCATTGTCAAATAAAAAGTACTTCTTCATAATGTAAGTTTTTTAACTAATTAATTATAATAAGAATTATTTAAGCTAAAATAATAATTTATTTTTTATTCCTATTGAACAATTTAACTTACTTACAGACTGGGGTTTACAATTCAAATGGTTTATTAACAGTGTGATATTATCTGGCTGTTTTGCAGCCTGTTTGATTATGTTAGCCAAGACAACAACATATGACAAAAAAGACCACTGAGGCCTGATAGAATCATATCACTATATATTACATCAATTAGATACCGCATTTTTCAATGAATTAAATCCCTCTAATAAGATAAACTCCTTTAGTAATATTAAAAACGCTAGCGCACTCCACAACAGTCTAAAAGATTGGATTGGAGATTACAAGCGATACTATACCGGTTTGAGAAATGGTGATATTTCATATAAAATAAATAATTTCAATGTTGTATTGAGTAATAACTCTGATGGATATGAATTCAAAGAAATCAAAA
>Ga0209771_1002164_pt1 | contig 12099 bp, 10 predicted proteins | sample SaaInl59LU_5_DNA_FD_184639 | JGI IMG/M metagenome (GOLD analysis project Ga0209771, IMG submission 184639) | Marine microbial communities from expanding oxygen minimum zones in the Saanich Inlet - ESP_59LU_5_DNA (SPAdes) (version 2) | ecosystem: Environmental > Aquatic > Marine > Intertidal zone...
TAACGCCTGATGTAGAAAAAGAAGTGTTGGAGGCCGTTAAAAACCCTGGAAATCATGTTGGTTTCTATGTGCGAAGATCTTTTTATCTTTCTGGAAAAATTGTCAAATACGGAGGTTTTCAAAGAGATAAAGTAGTCCGTTTATTTTTAAAAGAATTCTGCAGATACAACGGAAATCACGTTCATGAAACGATCTTAGCGAATGGAAAATTAGGTTTTTTTAAGCATAAAATTAACCATTATTCATACCGGAATTATAACCACTATATCGAAAAACTAAATCATTATGCCGCTTTAAGAGCAAGACAATTGCAAGCGCAAGGTAAAACGGTAAATTTATACCATATTTTAATCAAACCTCCTGTGCGTTTTTTTGTACATTATATAGTTCGCTTAGGTTTCTTAGATGGATTTTCAGGTTTTTTAATTGCAAAAACACACGCATATGGGGTTTTGACAAGATATATTAAACTCTGGTTATTCAATCAAAAAATTTCCTAAATGAAGAAAGATGAAGTACCCGTAATAGATGCTGTAATCATGTGGGTAGATGGGAACGATCCTTTTCATAAGGCAAAAATGGAAAACTATTTAGAGTATTCTCATGCTATAAATAACAAATCTTTGAGAACTCGGTATGATCATGTAAATGAAATCGAATTCTGCGTAAAGTCAATTTTAAAATATGCAGAATTTGTTAGAAATATTTTTATCGTTACTGACAACCAGACGCCAGATTTTTTAAAAGACCAAGCCAAAGCACAACGAGAATTCCCAAATGTTTTTATTGTAGATCACAAAGTAATTTTTGAGGGCTACACACACTATTTACCAACATTTAATTCAAGATCAATAGCGACGATGATTCATAGAATACCGGGTCTTTCTTCCTCTTTTATCATTTTTAATGACGATGTATTTTTAATAAAAAAAGTATTTCCAACCGATTTTTTTATCAATGATAAGCCAGTTATTCGCGGCGTTTGGAAGCCTTTTGATGAAAATGTCTTTTTTAAAAAAGTAAAACGCGTTTTTTTACAACGATTTAATAAAGTAAAACTAGAAAGAGCAGGACACTATAAGGCACAACAACTGATTGCAAAGAAAACAGGGTTTCATCAATATTTTAAATCCCATCATGTTCCGCTCCCAATCAGAAAATCTACTATTGATACTTTTTTAAAGGAACATGAAGAAGCTCATATCAATAATATTACTCACCGATTCAGACATGCTACTCAATTTTTACCCGAATCATTATCAAATCATATCGAAATAAAAAATAATACGGCTATTTTGTTAAATGATTATAAACTATCTTACATTCAAAACTACAAGAAACCTTTTTTATGGTTAAAATATAAATTAAGAAGTGCGGATGAAAATGGAAATAAATTATTTTTATGTTTGCAAAGCCTAGACCAGTGTCCCCCCGTGAAATTGAGTTTTATTAAAAAATGGCTTCAAGAAAAGTACAATTAAGCAATGATGAGTGATTTAATAAAAGAAGCATCCCAGCACTTAACAGACGGAAATGTCCTATTGTACCCAACTGATACCGTTTGGGGAGTTGGATGTGATGCCTGCAATTTTGAGGCGGTTGCTAAAGTATTTCAGCTTAAAAAAAGAGCTGAAAGCAAGAGTCTAATTGTTTTGGTGAGTTCTATTTCTATGTTAAAAAAATATGTGACTGTTCCTCAACGTGTGGTAGAACTTCTTAAAAAATCAAAGAAACCAACAACAATTATTTATGAACATCCAATAGGATTTGCAAAAAACGCAATCGCCACCGATGGTACCATTGCCATAAGAGTTGTACAAGATTCATTTTGCAGAAAATTGATCAAAAAATTCCAAAAACCAATTATTTCAACTTCTGCAAATATAAGCGGAGCAGCAACCCCAAAATCATTTCAAGAAATTAGCCAACCAATTTTGGAAGGTGTTGATTATATAGTAAATTTGCACGAGAATCGAGCCTGTACAAAACCTTCTACAATTTTAAAAGTCGTAGGCAGCGAAGTTCAGGTTTTAAGAGCATAAGAATCAATCTAAAAGAGGCGTCAATCCGTGACAAATAGCAATACAAATTTCAAAGCGGCAATTTCATCAGAAATTTTCACCGTAATTTCAAAAGCATCAAAATTATTATCCATAGACAGTTATGTGATTGGAGGTTTTGTACGTGATTTTTTCCTAAAAAGAGGTACTGCCAAAGACATCGATATTGTAGCCATTGGAAGTGGGATTGAATTGGCTGAAAAAGTAGCCCGTTTACTGCCAAATAAACCAAAAGTGCAAGTTTTTAAAACCTACGGAACTGCTATGTTGCGTTATAAAGATGTTGAAATTGAATTTGTAGGTGCTAGAAAAGAGTCCTATTCAGAAGAAAGTAGAAATCCTGAAGTTTCTGAAGGAAGTTTGGTAGACGACCAAAATAGACGCGATTTTACAATTAACGCGTTGGCACTAAGTTTAAATGAGTTGAATTTCGGTGATTTGTTAGACCCTTTTCATGGGATGTATGATTTAGTAAATAAGAATATTAAGACCCCTCTAGATCCAGACATTACCTATTCCGATGATCCCTTGAGAATGATGCGGGCCATTCGATTTGCAACGCAATTAAATTTTACAATCGAATCGAACTCCCTACAAGCCATTGCGAAAAATTCTGAAAGATTACAGATTATTACTCGCGAACGTATTGTTGATGAATTGCATAAAATCCTATTGTCTGCAAAGCCTTCAATTGGTTTTTTACATCTAGAAGAAACAGGGTTATTGAGTCAGATATTACCCGAGTTAATCAACTTAAAAGGAGTTGAAGAGGTAGAAGGACAGAAACACAAAGATAATTTCTATCATACACTAGAAGTTGTTGATAATATTTCAAATAATACAGAAGATGTTTGGTTGCGATGGGCGGCACTATTGCATGATATTGGGAAAGCACCCACCAAAAAGTTTAGTAAAAAAGTAGGTTGGACGTTTCATTCTCATGAGTTCGTGGGCGCTAAAATGGTTTACAAACTGTTTAAGCGATTAAAAATGCCACTAAATAACAAGATGAAGTTTGTCCAGAAAATGGTCTTATTAAGCTCTCGACCAATTGTATTGGCGAGCCAAGTTACCGATGCCGCAGTGAGGCGTTTGGTATTTGATGCTGGTGATGATATTAATTCTTTAATGACGCTCTGTGAAGCCGATATTACCACCAAAAACCCAAAAAAATTTAAAAGATACCATCAAAATTTTGAATTGGTTCGTGACAAAATTAAAGAAGTTGAAGAAAGAGATCGGGTACGTAATTTTCAACCACCCGTTTCCGGTGAAGAAATTATGAAAACGTTTAATTTAAAACCGTGTAAAGAAATTGGTCAAATCAAAGAAGCAATTAAAGAAGCGATTTTAGATGGTAAAATACCCAATGAGCATCAAGCTTCTTATGCTTTTATGATTGAAAAAGGAGAGCAACTAGGACTTCAAAGACACTAATTACTTTAAAAAGACATGGTGATATTTGCAGAAATCCCAGTACTTTCTGGAACATTTCTACAGACCCCACCTATACAAATTAACCCCCCACGTTGTCTTCCGTAATTTAATGCAAATCGATGTGCCCCTACGGTATAACTTCCGCCTACATTGTAGTAATGAATTTGTTGGTCGACATCGTCATTCCCATAGTTGTAAATATCGTTTATATAAACAGCTAATTTTGACGTAGCATTGTATTCAACAGTTCCACCAGCCCAATTTTTTCGATCATCATTGGTTGCTAAAAGCTGCGCTTCAAAACGCAACGACTTTCCTTTACCCATTTTGTAGGTAGCTTCACTTACAAAGATGTTAGCATTGATTTCTCCAAAGGTTTCTTCAATATATCTTTTGTTATAGGACTGGTTTACATAATAAAATATAGTGTTCCATTGTTTGGACCATTTTTTACGAACTTCGAAACTCAGATCTGAAAAATACTTTTGGCCAAAACCAAAGAAATCCGTTTCATAATCAAAACCAGCAAAGTCATAATCTGCCTTTAGCCCATGCCAAGAGGAGAAGTTTAAAGCAACTTTAGCTCCGTATTTTCCACCTAAGAAAGTCCCTTTTTTTAGCTTATAAAAAACATCAATTTTCCCTCCAATTTCACCAGATTTAATAAGAGATGGGTCTTGAAAGGAAACTTGAGGTTGTGCTTGATAAACATAGATGTTCGTTAATAGATAGTCGTGCTGTTTTGTTAAAGCGGGCAAGTAGTTTACTACACTTTCATTGTAAATGTTTCCATTGGCTTCTCTGTCAGAAAAAAGGTTCATATTTTCCATCCTTCTAAACGTTGCATTGATACCGAGTCCTTTTTTTGCATATCCAAAATTCGCTAGCACAGCTGCTCCTTTTTTTGCATTTTTGATTTGATTTTGAATGATTACTGCATCTTTTCCTTTGGCAACATACTCAAGATTGGAATAAAAATGATCTTTTGAAAACTCTATTCGGCTAGAAAATAAATCGGTGCTGTTGTTGTAATCAAAATTCGTTTCGGTCTTTTCTTGCGACCGACCTATATAACTAAACCCAGCACTCAAAGATGAAGTTTCAAAGTTGAGGGCAGATGAGATGTCAAAGTCCGAATTAAAACCAATGATATTTCCTTTAGAAATAGCAAATCCTTTTCGTTGGTTTGCATAAAAACTAGTAAAATGTAAGTATTCTTTTGGACTATATTTAAAGCGTCCACCTAGAAGGGCATTGTTAATCCCTAATTGACGATCTTCCCAAGATCTTAAAATGAGGCCACTTCCAAACTGTTCATAAAAATGCCCCAAGGTAACTTCTATTTTACCTGTATTATATCCGAGATAGTACAATCCCAGATTTGTTTTGTCTAAGTTTGGAGAATAATTTAGCATCGCTTTTGGTTCATAACTTTCTACTTGCAAACCCGCATAAAAGTTTTTATAAGAATAGTCGATTTTAAAAAAGTTATTCGATCGAAATCGGTTCGATTCCAGAAAATCACCTGTTTTGGAATCATCTAAGTAATATTGAGAATTCGATTCAAACCCATAAGAAATATCATGGTCTTCTTGTGAAAATGAAACGAAAGAAATTAGAAGTATAATGAAGAGTATTGATTTTTTCATAGGTAGGATAATTACGATTATTTAGAATGCTTTTTTATGATTTCATACAATTCCTCTTCCGCTCCTGGAGCATATCCCGTATGTCTGTATACAATTTCATTGCCTTTTAGTACCACTACATGCGGAATCAAAGTAATATTCAGTGCTCTTTTTAATTCCTGGTTTTTATCCAATAAAATCTGATAGTCCCATCCTTTTCCGTTGATCATTGGTTTAATTCTTTTCTGGGTGCGAGAATCGTCCGTAGACATCGCAATAATCTCAACACCAGTTTCTTCTTGCCAATCTTCATAGACATCGCTAATCGCATCTAGCTCATTAATACAAGGAACACACCAAGTAGCCCAAAAAGCTAAAACGGTTACCTTATCCTTGGAAAGCTGACTTTCAATCGATACCGATTTACCTTTTAATGTATTTACATTTATATTGGGGATGTTTTTCTGAGAGAAGCAAGTAACTAACTTTTCGGTTGCTGCTACTTACAGTGATGGTTCTACACAAGATGTAACAGCCGACTGTCAGTACGTTGTTAATAATACGGTTTTTAATGGCAGTAGTTATTTAGCTACCGCTGCAGGATCGGTCACTGCAAAAGCAACTTTTTCTTCAATAACCAGTAATGAAATCACCATTCAGGTATCGGATGTTTCCTTACCTACAACTTATACGAAAAAAGCAATTATAGAAGATTATACCGGAACCTGGTGTGGATGGTGTCCACGAGTCTCTTATGCCATTAGTTTGGTAGAAGCGGAAACGGATAAGGTTTTTGCCGTAGGAGCACATATTGATGATGCAATGGAAAACACATATTCATCTACATTAAAAAACGCATTTGAAGTTACAGGATATCCAACGGCCTATGTCAATAGAGCAGCAGAGTGGAACTACCCAGAACCTAGTAATGTAGCGCAAGCCGTTAATACTGCTCAAGGATCTACAAATGTAGGTTTGGCAGTGGGGGCTTCTTTAGATGGATCTACAATGAATATTTTAGTGAGTACTGGTTTTGCTGAAAGTGTAAGTGGAACTAAAATAGTAGTTTTTGTTTTAGAAGATGGAATTCTTGCCAATCAGGCGAACTATACAAGTTATTATGGCGGAGGGAGCAACCTTTCAAACTTTGAACACAATCATGTTTTAAGGTATTCAGCAACAGCTGTATTAGGAGATGATACTGAATCAGCAGTAGGTTTAACGCACAAACCATATACTGTTAATCTTTCTTCTTACGGAGTTTCTAATGTTGAGAATACCGCTGTTCTTGCTTTGCTAGTAGACGCTACAGGGAAAGTAGTTTTAAACGCCCAGTATACAAAAGTAAATCAAAGTACCTCCTTTGATTAATTATGAGGATACCTAATTAAAATGAAACTGTCTTTTTAAGGCAGTTTTTTTTTGCTTAAAATTTTGCCACTTGATAGAATGAAGATGTGTAATAATCGCTCAAAAAAGATGGCAGAAATGAAACGAGCGATTGTTTCTAATTCCTCTTATCAATTTTCGATTTGATGACTATACTGAAAGTGATTTTTAAACGGGCTACAATCCTTGTTTAGTAAACATCCAGCAGAGCTGTCTTCCCAGAGGTAATTTGCTTAGAGCAGCTCATTTTGTAAAAATAAAAAGAAATTTGTTTCATTGTTTAACTAAGCGTTTGCATATTTACGAGTTTGAAGTATTCTCCTTTGTTGGCAAGTAAATCTTGGTGTTTTCCCTCTTCCACAATTTTTCCTTTTTTTAGCACCACAATTTTATCTGCTTTCTGAATGGTAGACAATCTATGTGCAATCACTAAAGAAGTTCTATTTTGCATCATTTTTTCTAAAGCAACTTGAACCAGTTGTTCCGATTCAGTGTCTAAAGCAGAAGTTGCTTCGTCTAAGATCATGATTGGTGGATTCTTTAAAACGGCTCTGGCAATTGACAACCGTTGTTTTTGACCTCCAGAAAGCGTATTTCCACTATCCCCAATGTTCGTGTCAAATTTCTTTGGTAAATGTTGAATGAACTCATTTGCATTTGCAATTTCTGAGGCTTCTAATACGGCCGAGTCTGTTGCGTTTTGAGCACCCAATTTAATATTGTTTGCAATCGTATCATTGAATAGGATGGAGTCTTGTGAAACAATACCCATTAGCGCTCGCAATGATTTTTTGGTAACCGTTTTAATGTTTATGCCATCAATAAATATTGCGCCCTCATTTACATCATAAAAACGAGTTATTAAATTGGCTAATGTAGATTTTCCACTTCCAGACTGTCCTACCAAAGCAACCGTTTCTCCTTTTTTAATGGTGAGTGAAAAGTCTTTTAAAACCTCATCATCCTTATATTTAAAAGCGATGTTTTTGAATTCAATTTCATTTGTAAATTCATTTTTCACAAGTGCATTTTCGAGGTCTTTAATTTCATTATTAGCATTCAAAATATCCATAATTCTTTCTGCGGAAGCCTCTCCCTTTTGTATTTTGTAAAATGCCGTTGTAATTAATTTTATAGGGTTCAAAACGGTATAAAACAAGACAATGTAGCCAAAGAATTCATCGGGTTGTAAATTGCTAGTTTTTGATAAAACCTCCGAACCTCCATACCATAAAATGGCAATGATGGTTGCAGAACCTAAAAACTCACTCATTGGTGATGCCAGTGTTTGTCTGTGAAAAACACTGGTCATCAAATTTTTAAACTCTTTGGTAGATGCGTTGAACTTTGAGGCTATTATTTTTTCAGCATTAAAACCTTTTATGATTTTTAAACCGGTTAGGGTCTCTTCTATAAAGGATAAGAAATTACCGGTTTCTTTTTGGGCTTTTACGGATTTAGCCTTTAGTTTTTTACTGATTGAAGAAATGATAAATCCAGAAACTGGCAATAAAATAAACACAAAAAGTGTCAATTTTAAACTCATGAAAAACATGATGGAGATTGCAATAATTACAGTTAGTGGTTCTCTTACAATCGTTTCAATAGACGTTAAAATAGAAACTTCCACTTCTTGCACATCTGCGGTCATTCTTGCAATAATATCTCCTTTTCTTTTTTCAGAAAAATAAGCAATGGGTAAGGTTACGACTTTATGATACAGTTCATCACGCAATTCTTTTACAATTCCAGTTCTTAAAAAAGTAATGGAGTAGGAGGCTAAGTAACGAAAGAAATTTTTCAAGAAAAATAACGATAACGCTAATAAACAGATAAACAACAACGTGTTGATTGTTCCTTCCGTTTCTATTTTTATAGAGATGTAATGGTAAAAACGATCTTTCAAATAGCCTCCAATTTGGGGAATACCCTCGTAAGTAGGCTTTGTGGTTACTTTATTTTCTGTACCAAATAAAATTCCTAAAACAGGGATAAAAGCCAATACAGACAGCACATTAAAAATGGCATATAAAATATTAAATACCACGTTCAATACGGTGTATTTTCGATATCCTTTTTCGTAATTTAAAATGTCCTTAAAATAGCTCATTAATTCAGTTGCATTTCTTTAATAATTCGTTGAATCTTTGCATCCAGTTCTACTTCAGTCTTTTCTGCATTATTAGTGGTATCTAAAGGAGTATTGACACTAAAATAAAACTTAATTTTAGGTTCCGTTCCACTTGGCCTCGCAGCAATCCTAGTTCCTTTATCTGTTTGATAAATTAACACATTTGATTTTGGTAATTCAATATTGGTTTCTTTGCCTGTGATCAAGTTCTTTTCAATAGAGGCGTTGTAGTCTGAGAGCGTTACAACCCTTTCCCCATCAATTTCCGTTAAAGGATTGTTTCGCATGTCGCTCAATATTTGCTGAATTTGTGCAGCGCCATCCATTCCTTCTTTGACAATCGCAATTAAATGTTCCTTATAAAAGTTGTTTTCCACATAAATCGCTAACAATTCTTTGTAAAAAGAACTACTATTTTGTTTTGCATATGCAGCAACCTCACAGGCCAATAGCGTTGCCGTAACAGCATCTTTATCTCTCACAAAATCACCAACCATATAGCCAAAACTCTCTTCACCACCTCCAATAAAGTCCATGGTTTTATAGTCTTGAATCATTTTGGCAATCCATTTAAAACCTGTTAAACCCACTTTGGTTGCTACTCCGAAATTTGCAGCAATTTTATTGACCAATTCTGTTGAAACAATCGTTGACCCAATGAATTGATTTCCATTGATACGGCCTTCCTCTTTCCATTTTTTTAATAAAAATTGTGTCATAACAACCATGGTCTGGTTCCCATTCATCAATTTCATTTTTCCATCAACATCTCTAACAGCCACCCCCAATCGGTCACAATCTGGATCAGTACCGATCACAATATCTGCACCGATTTTATTTGCCAAATCAGTAGCCATTTTTAAGGCTTCTGGTTCTTCTGGATTTGGAGATTTTACAGTAGGAAAATCGCCATCAGGAATTCTTTGTTCTTCAACAATATGCACATCCGTATATCCTGCTTTTTCCAATGCCTCTGGAACTGAAACAATAGAAGTTCCATGTAAAGAAGTAAAAACAATTTTTAAATTTTTACGAACTATGTTTTCTGACAAAGAACCATTTTTTACGGCACCTTCCACAAATGCATCATCCACAGTTTTTCCAATTTCTTCGAGAAGCGTATTGTTTGCATTGAAGTTTATTTCAGAAAAGTCAATCGCTTTTACCATGCTGATAATTCCATGATCATGAGGAGGAACAATTTGTCCGCCATCTGCCCAATATACTTTATAACCATTATATTCAGGCGGATTGTGAGAAGCTGTTAAAACAATACCCGCATCACAAGCTAGATGACGAACTGCAAAAGACAGTTCGGGTGTTGCACGTAAATCTTCAAACAAAAACACTTTGATGTTATTTGCGGTGAATACATCGGCAACAAGTTTTGCGAATTTTTTGCTATTGTGTCTGCAATCATAGGCAATGACAACTTTCAGTTGTTCTTTCTGAACGTTTTTAATCAAATAATTAGAAAGTCCTTGTGTAGCTCTACCGAGTGTATATTTATTGATTCTGTTGGTTCCCGCCCCCATGATCCCCCTCATTCCACCAGTACCAAATTCGGTGTCTTTGTAAAATCGGTCTGTCAATTCTGGTGAATTGCTGTCTATGAGTTGCTGAATTTCTTGTTGTATTTCTGCATCAAAAGTAGAAGAAAGCCATTGCTTCGCGTTCTCTAAAATTTCGTTCATTTCGTTATTATTTATTCCTGCAAAGATACAGTTTAGAAATTGAGTTTTTCTTTTATTCTATAGTGTTTTATAGTGTCTTTTGATTTTATGATGAGTTCCCCAATAAATCCAGATAGAAACAATAAGGTTCCCAAAATCATAGCGGTTAGGGCGATGTAAAACCATGGATTCTCGGTCACTAAAATAGTACTAGAACCCTTGTACAATTTATACAATTTTACGGCACCTATGTAAAATGCCGAGATGGTACCAAATAAAAACATAAAAGTTCCCCACAGCCCAAAAAAGTGCATGGGTCTTTTACCGAATTTTGAAAGAAAAGAAATGGTGATTAAATCTAAAAAACCATTGACAAAACGTTCCATACCAAACTTGGTAACCCCATATTTTCTTGCTTGATGCTGTACTATTTTCTCTCCAATTTTAGTAAAACCTTCGTTTTTTGCTAAAACAGGAATGTAGCGGTGCATCTCTCCGCTCACTTTTACAGTTTTAACCACAATGTTTTTATAGGCTTTTAATCCGCAATTAAAATCGTGTAATTTTAACCTAGAAGTTCTTCTGGCAGCCGCATTAAATAATTTTGAAGGGATATTTTTAGTAATAAGGTTGTCGTAGCGTTTCTTTTTCCATCCCGAAATTAAGTCGAAATCTTCTTTGATGATTAAATCGTAGAGTTCAGGAATTTCATCGGGGTTGTCTTGTAAATCTGCATCCATGGTAATGACTACATCACCTTGTGCCAATTCAAAACCTGCATCCAAAGCTTGAGATTTTCCGTAGTTTTTCTGGAATCGAATGCCTTTTACGGTCTCGTTTTCTTGAGATAGTTTTTCGATCATGTTCCAAGAACGATCGGTACTCCCATCATCAATAAAAATAAGTTCGTATGTATAACTATTGGATTGCATGACTTTTGCAATCCAATCGTGTAATTCTTGTAAGGATTCGTCCTCGTTAAGAAGTGGTATGACTACCGAAATATCCATAGGTTAAAAATTAAAGCGAATTTTTGAAGAAACAAAAGTAACCTTAATTCTACTTTTTACCTAAAAAGGAACCTTTTTAACTTGAATTTAGTAATTGTCTTCTTCTGTTCTTTTCATTATAGCCCCAGCAATAGCAGAAGATACGAAGCCTAAAAAAGCGAATAATAATAGTCCTAAAGAATCTCCAATAATCGTTCCTTGAAATTTCGATTGCATAGCTACTTGTGCTTCGGTCTGTTCCTCCGTTAATCCCCTCTCTAGGTATGCTTGTGTTTGCACTTCTGCTACTTGAGTATAAAAATCAGGCTCAATTAAGGTAGAAAATACACGACCATAAATAACATTGATTAATGTTCCTATTAATACAATACCAACACCAATTTTTACAGCTTGTCCCCATGATAAAAAACCTCCATTACTTTTTTTGAATTTTGAGTTACCAATGATCGGAAATAAAATTAAGCAAACTGCCAAGACTCCGATATTTATAAGTCCCCCAGTAGTAGTGAGATGCATCGCTGCGGCATAGAGCAATAAGTTTGTGAAAACAACAATTAATCCATAATAAAGCCCATAATTTAAAATAATATTTTTACTATTCGCTTGGTTTTCCATGATTTTAATTTTTTAGTTAAAAGTTGACAAATGTATTAAATTCCTTTTGATGTTTATAAGGATTAATTAAACAATTGATTAGTAGTCAAAATTTTAAAAAGTTACAAAATTTTGACATTTTTTTAACGGTAGAATTAAAAATAGATTGTAGATTTG
>Ga0209771_1002169_pt1 | contig 12084 bp, 9 predicted proteins | sample SaaInl59LU_5_DNA_FD_184639 | JGI IMG/M metagenome (GOLD analysis project Ga0209771, IMG submission 184639) | Marine microbial communities from expanding oxygen minimum zones in the Saanich Inlet - ESP_59LU_5_DNA (SPAdes) (version 2) | ecosystem: Environmental > Aquatic > Marine > Intertidal zone ...
TCCATATAGGTTAAATCGTGTTCACGACCAATCAGGGCTACTTTTTCGATGAGTGCTTTAGAGACTTCTTTGTTGTCTATAAAATCCATCCAACCAAAGCGCATTTTCTTTATTTTTTGTTCTTTCACCTCAATCCAGTTGATCATAGCCGCCACCCTGCCTACAATTTCACCATTCCTATAGGCTAAGAAAAAACGTGCTTGAGCTGTTTTAAAAACTGGATTAATCGAAGGATCAAAAACCTCCATTTCATCTTTAATAACAGGAGGCACCCAATATGGATTGTCTTTGTATAAAGAGAATGGAAAACAAACAAAATCTTTGATTCCTTTCTTTCCAATAGCTTCTTTAATTTCTATCATGTATGTTTTTTATTAATTTTTGGAATCTTATGGTGTTAATGCCTGTCTAATCTGTAAGAAAATCCAAGACCAATGATTTCCCGAGAGGGTTCATTTTGAAAGTTTATTCCGGTATAAAGATCAAATTGAAGGTTCTTTCTAAACAAGAAAGCACCACCTGTGCGGATAATTTGCTCTTCTGAGTTAGCAAATATGCTGTATTGACCTTCTACAAATACACTCCATTTTCTTTTAATAGCATAGGAAAGCGACGCAATGACTGTTTTTTCTTTTAAAGATTCGGCGCCAATAAAGTCATAAATCCCATTGAGTATGACCACCATTTTTGGGGTTAAATGGCTTTGAGTAACTACCATAACTCTGGGCGCTATAGAGGGATTCTCTTTCAAGTAAATACTGCTTTCTAGACTTATATTTGCACCAGCATAAAGGGCTATAGCAGGTAAGATATTTCGCCACCTAAATCCGTTATTTTTTTTCCAACTATATACATTAATGGGTCTATTGTCTGGGTTTTTAAATGGATCGAACAACATGATTTTTGCGCCAATTCTATTTGAGGTGAATCCTTGGTCAATGCCAATTTTACCTCCTGGAATTGGGCTGGTAGAAAATTCCATACTGTAGGATCCTTCGTATATGAGCTCTAAGGCCTCTGAAAATAGCCCTACTCTTAAGGCCAAGTTTCCATTATTAAAAAGAGATTCGGATTTGAAGGCCTCACCTCTTAACCGATCAACACTAAAACCACTTTCTATCTGATAGACCCTTTTACCCACACTATATGCCCCTGTACTATTTCCTGGATTGTTGGAGTTTATAATATCTGTGTATTGTGAAAAACCACAAATACTGAACAGGAACCCAAGGATAAACAAGCTCATTTTAAGTATTGATGGGCTTTGAAATATGGGTTTTTTATGCATTTTAAGATTATTTTAATCCCACACAAGCTTTTGTGCAGTTGTAGAATTGTATTTTTGGATAAATTTAATAAAGATAATGGGTTTTTTAAGTACACTTCTCTATATACTGTTGGGGTTTTATGTTTTTAAATGGCTTTTGAGATTATTTGCCCCTAAAATCATGGCATTTGCCTTAAAAAGATTACAGAAAAAAATGAATGATTCTTTCACTGGTTTTACAGAAAATCAAGGAGCAGCACCGCAGCAGGATACTTCAAAAAAGCCCCCTATTGCCAAAGAAAAAACACCCGTTGGGGAGTATATAGATTTTGAAGAAATTGAATAACTTAGGACATGAATAATTTTATTGACAAAGCCACATTATACAGCATCTTAAAAGGGTTTGGGGTGCTTTTCCTTTTTGCAGTTGTTTCTGTTTCTTTTTTTTATCCTGTGTTGCAAGACAAACAAATTGAACAATCAGATATAGTTCAATACACAGGAATGGCTAAAGAGCAAAATGACTTTAGGTCACAAAATGGAGCGGAGCCTTATTGGACAAACAGTGCTTTTGGGGGTATGCCTACCTTTCAATTAGGGGCGCAATTTCCTAATAATTTAATAAAATCCCTAGACAGGGCAATTCGTTTTCTTCCCCGTCCGGCAGATTATTTATTCCTGTACTTTTTAGGTTTTTATTTGCTGCTCTGTAGCCTTAAAATTGACTACAGGATCGCTGTGTTAGGTGCTTTAGCTTATGGTTTTTCCACGTATTTTATCATAATATTAGGAGTAGGGCACAACGCCAAAGCCCATGCTTTGGGTTATATGCCCATGGTTTTGGCTGGTATTTTATGGGCATTTGATAAAAAATATTGGTTGGGATTTGGTGTAACAGCCCTTGCTATGGGTTTAGAAATTGTAGCCAACCATGTTCAAATGACTTTTTACTTTATGCTGTTGGTGCTCATTTTAGGAATTGTTTTCTTATGGTTTGCTTTTAAAGAAAAACAGCTCAAATCATTTTTTAAAACAGTGGGCATATTACTCTTTGCGGTACTGCTTGGTATTGGGATGAATGCCTCCATGTTACTCTCTACGAAGGAATATGCAGATTGGAGTACTAGAGGACCCTCTCCAGTGACAATTGCACCAGATGGCAGCCTGAAAGGCCCTAGTTCAGGACTGGATAAAGACTATATAACCTATTATTCCTATGGTCCGTTAGAGTCATTAAACTTAATGGTTCCAAGACTTACAGGGGGCTCATTTAAAGAATCACTAGGAAAAGAGTCAAATACCTATGAATTTTTAATAGCCCAGGGTGTCTCTGCTAGCAATGCATTGGATTTTTCTAGTAATCTACCGCTTTATTGGGGTCCACAGCCCCCGACATCTGGTCCTGCTTACTTAGGTATTAGTATTGTTGCCTTATTTTTTATTGGTTTTATATTGTATAAAAATAAGCTTCGTTGGGTTTTTTTAATTGGGGCATTATTCACCCTCATGCTTTCTTGGGGTAAGTTTTTTATGCCACTCACGGATCTAATGATTGATTATTTCCCTTTGTATGACAAATTTAGAGCAGTTTCATCCATTCAAGTAATTGTGGCACTATGTGTGCCTGCTTTAGCTAGTATTGGTTTGAACTACTTATTGGTCAAAAAAGACCTAAAGGAATTAGATAAATTAAAAGCGATCAGACTCGCGGCAGCTGTTTTTGCGGTACTATTAACACTTATATTTGGAGTGAGTTTTATATTAGATTATCAAGGGAACTCAGATGCTCAATTAGCCGCCATGTATGGCGATGCACTTTTAGAGGTCATTCAAAAAGACCGGGCTTTTGCCTTGAGGTCAGACTTAATTCGATCTTTTCTGTTACTTTCAATACTCCTCGGTGGTTTATGGTGGGGAATTAAAAAGCAGTGGAGTCTACTCAAAATACTAGCTTTAGTGAGTATTGTTATTCTCATAGATCTAATTGGTGTAGCCAAGCGCTATGTAAACGCAGATAATTTTGTTTCTGCAGCAAAAGTGACTAAACCATTTACAGCTAATGCCATAGATAAAGAGATCTTAAAAGACACGACTATTTACCGTGTTTATGACATGTCAGAGGGTATTAACGGGGCTAGAACTTCCTATTTCCATAAATCAATAGGGGGTTACCATGCGGCCAAGCCTAGAGCAATAGAAGACCTATTTGAATTTCATATTTACCAAAGTCATTTGGAAATTTTACACATGTTAAATGTAAAGTACGTTATCCAGCCTTCTGAAACCGGCACCCCAAGTTTGGCCATTAATCAAAATGCTAATGGGAATGCTTGGTTTGTAAAAGAATTGGTGGGTGCTAAAGACCACAACGATTGGTTGCAAGGACTGAATGAATTAAATACAAAATCTCAGGCAAGCTTGCTTTTGAGTGATGTAGAAATTTTTAAAGAAAATGGTTTAATTCAGTCCAATACTACTAGTGGAGCCTATATTATAGGCCCTTCAAAAGAGGATAATTCACCTAATAATTCATTAAATGATCAAGAAATAATACCGTCTATTGATTTAATCTCCTACAGTCCCAATCGAATGCTTTACCAGTCCAATCATTCGGATAGGGGCTTTGCTGTTTTTTCGGAAATGCATTATCCATCTGGTTGGACAGCAAGTGTAGATGGGGAGTTGGTGCCCATAAAAAAAGTGAATTATGCTTTAAGGGGTATAGAGGTACCTGAAGGTTCACATAAAATAGTTTTTGAATATAAGCCTGAGGTAGTTTACAAGAGCAGCAGAATAGCCCTTTCAAGTTATGTTATATTTATACTCCTGATTGGCGTAGGAATTTATTTCGGAATTAAAGCAAAGTCTATTCAATAGCTACTGATTGTTTAAGGATTAACCCAATGGAAGAAAAGAGGAACAACCAAGTAAACATCAATACCAATCCTAAGGTATTGTTGATAGCCTATTACTGGCCTCCAGCTGGTGGTCCAGGAGTACAGCGGTGGTTTCATTTTGTAAGACATTTGCCTTCATTTGGTATAACTCCAGTAGTTTATGTTCCTGAAAACCCGCAATACCCTATTGTAGATCAGTCTTTGACAGAAGATTTACCCAAAGAAGTCGTTCTAATTAAAAGACCCATTTCCGAACCTTATAAATGGATTTCTTGGTTGTTTAAAAAAAAGACCCAACAATTGAGCCAAGGTTTGATTCAAGAAAACAAACCGAGTTTATTGGAGCGTTTTATGCGGTTTGTCAGAGGTAATTTCTTTATTCCAGATGCGCGGGTTTCCTGGGTAACTCCTTCAATAGCCTTTTTGTCACAGTATATTAATGAGCAGGGTATAGAGACCATCATATCTACGGGTCCACCACATAGCATGCATCTTATTGCTAATGAATTGGTTAAGATTCATGCAAAACTTAAGTGGATTGCAGACTTTAGAGATCCATGGACCACCATAGGCTATCACAATGATTTATATATGACGCCCTGGGCTCAGAAGAAGCATTTAAGGCTAGAAAGAACCGTTTTACAATCTGCACACACGATTTTAACAACCAGTTACACTACTAAAGCCGTTTTTTCAAAAAAAACTACCACTCCAATAACGGTCATTACCAATGGATTTGAACCATTTGAGAACGCGTCGCTAATAAGTCCCGAGGAAAATAAATTTAGCCTGGTTCATATTGGGTCTTTACTCTCTAAGAGAAATCCAAAAATTCTTTGGGAGGCCATAGAGGAATTGGTTACAGAAAATAAATTATTTGCGGCCCAACTCAGTCTAGATTTTGTTGGCTTGGTGAGTGATGAAGTAAAAGCAACTATTGCCGCTCATGGCTTAGCATCTTATTGTAATTTTCACGGGTATATTTCTCATGATGAAGCGAGAAAGCAGCAATATACCGCTCATTTATTGTTGCTTATTGAAATTGACTCTGAAGCGCATAAAGGGATTATACCAGGTAAAATTTTTGAATACCTCCAATCTTTGCGACCTATACTAGCTATTGGTCCACAGGATTGGGATGTAGCACAGCTACTTCCTGAAAATGATTTTAATGCCCTTAGGACTTATCAAGACAAGGCCATGGTTAAATCTTTTATAAAGACTAGATTTAATGCAGGGACAGTAATTTCTACTGAAATTAATCCAAATTTACGCAAATATGAGCGTAAAAATTTAACGGAAGAATTGTCTAAAATCATAAAAAATTTGAAGCGATCTTAATATGGGGGTAGTGGTAAGGCAATCCATTCAAAATACCATAAGCACTTATTTGGGCTTTGGACTAGGGGCAATAAACACCTTGGTGTTGTACACCCGTATTTTACCGGTGTCTTCTTATGGGCTTTTATCCATTCAGCTCTCTGTAGCTACTTTACTATTGCCTTTGTTTCTTTTTGGACTCCCCAATACGATCATTAAATTTTATCATAAAAATACTTCTGCTGAAGAGTCTGCTAGACTCAACGCTTTTTCATTGTATTTCCCCTTGCTTTTCATTTTTATAGCTTTTGTTTTTGTACTTTTTTTTAGGTCTGGTGTATTTCCATTTTTACTTCAAAAATACGCTTATGTGGCTCCTTATTCTTGGCACATTCTTGGCATAGGTATTGGAATGACTTATTTCGAGATTGGCTATGCTCAGGCAAGGATGGTCTTAAAGACTGCCTTTGGTAATATCCTCAAAGAAATATTTCACAGGTTTTGTATTGCATTGGGTCTAATAGGTCTTTATTTTGATTGGCTTACGCTAGAGCATTTTTTTGTGTTTTTGGTAGGAATTCATTTTTTAAGGGCAATAGTGATGTATGTTTACCTCTGGCGCAACTGTGACATTTCCTTTTCTTTTAGACGTCCAGAGAAGTTAAAGTCTTATTTAAATTACAGTTTGTTTATGTTCCTAGGGGGAACTGCAGCCGTTGTCATTTTGGAAATAGACAAGCTTATGATTTATACATTTGTCAATATTGATCAAGTGGCTTTTTATACAGTAGCTGTTTTTATGGCCACTATAGTGGGTGTTCCAGCTCGGTCTATGTATCAAATAACGGCGCCTATTACGGCTAGATTACTTCATGACAATGACTTTAAAGGTTTACAATCACTCTACAAGCAAAGTTCCTTGAATTTAGGGATGACAGCGGGAGGTGTTTTGTTACTTTTAGCCGTTAACTTGGAGACCATTTATAAGTTTATTCCCCAAGCATATGGAGGTACCACGGTCTTAGTGTTGTTAATTGGTTCCAGCAAATTTTGCGACGCATTGCTAGGGAATAACAATGCCATTTTATTTAACTCTCCTTATTATAAAAGCATTTTGCGATTTGGGCTATTTTTAGCATTTATGACGGTAGTTTTAAATTATTTATTTATTCCAAAGTTTGGTATAATGGGCGCTGCAATAGCTTCTTTTTTAGCGATTACTTTCTACGACACCGCCAAAGTAATTTATGTGAATGTTAAGTATAGTATGCACCCTTTTAGTAAAGGAACCGCTTACTTATTGATTATTATCACAGTTTCTTTTACATTGGCCCAATGGATCCCAAACCTAGAAAATAGGTATATGTCTATTGTAGTAAATACCCTTTTCACAGCAATTATTTACGTTGGATTACTGTATTTTTCCAACATATCGGCAACTTTTAACGGCCTTGTGAATAGGGGCAAAAAGAGGCTGTTTTAACAGACTTATATTACAATTTCTCTTTTAAATAAGCTGCGGTGACAGAGTTCTTATCTTTGACCAAAACTTCTGGGGGGCCTTGGGCAATAACTTGCCCTCCATGGATTCCACCACCAGGACCTAGGTCAATAATATGATCTGCACACTTGATCAAATCAATATTATGTTCAATAACCACCATGGAATGCCCTTTGTCTAAAAGGGCATTAAAGGCCCCTAACAAGCGGTTAATGTCATGAAAGTGAAGCCCGGTTGTGGGCTCGTCAAATATAAATAAGGTCTTGTCTTTGGTATTGCCCTTTACTAAAAATGAGGCCAGTTTTATACGTTGTGCTTCTCCACCAGATAGGGTAGAGGAGGATTGACCCAAAGCCACATACCCCAGTCCAACATCTTCAAGCGCTTGAATCTTTTGGCAGAGTTTGTTTTCTCCATGAAGTTTAAAGAATGCCAATGCGTCTGAAACAGTCATTTGCAGTACATCAAAGATGGACTTGTCGTGAAATTTCACTTCTAAGACTTCTTTTTTGAATCTTTTACCCTCACAGGCATCGCACCCTAGGTGCACATCTGCCATAAACTGCATTTCAACAGTGATTTCTCCTTCTCCCTTACATTTTTCACAACGTCCTCCTTCTACATTAAAAGAAAAATGTTTGGGTAGGAAACCCCTGAGTTTGCTCATAGGTGCTTTTGAAAAAATAGCCCTAATATCGTCATAAGCCTTTAGATAGGTTACCGGGTTAGATCTTGAAGACCTTCCAATGGGGTTTTGGTCTATATACTCTACATGTTTAAGATTTTTATGCTGCATCTCATAACTGCTGTGCTGACCAATTTTCATTCCAAATCCTCCAAGTTCCTTCTGAACAATGGGATAGAGTAATTTTTTAACTAAGGTAGATTTTCCGGATCCCGAAACCCCTGTAATGATGGTGAGCATTCCTAAGGGAATAGTAAGGTCTATGTTTTGAAGGTTGTGTTCTCTACCGCCCTTAATTTTTACGTATTGATCAGAACTCCTTCTTTTTTTTGGTAGTGGAATTTCCATTCTACCATCTAAATATTGGGCAGTGAGGGTATTTGTTTTTAATAGTTCCTTGAGGGTCCCTTGCGCCACCAATTCTCCTCCTAGTGTTCCAGCCTCAGGACCAATGTCAAAAACAAGGTCTGCAGCTTTCATAATATCTTCATCGTGCTCTACCACTATGACTGTATTTCCAAGGTCTCTTAAGCGTTTTAGTACTTCAATTAAGTTTGTAGTGTCTTTCGGGTGTAAGCCTATACTGGGCTCATCTAAAATATACATGGATCCCACCAAACTACTCCCCAAAGAGGTTGCTAGGTTAATTCGCTGACTTTCTCCTCCAGACAATGTATTGGATTTTCTATTTAAAGTAAGGTAGTTTAATCCTACCTGGCTCAAGAAAGAAAGCCTACTGTGTATCTCTGCTAAAATTCTTTTAGAAATATCTGTGTCGATTTTACTCAGTGTTAATTGATTGAAAAACAATTGCAGCTTGTCTATTGGCATTGCGACCAATTCGCCAATATGTTTTCCACCAACTTGGACATAAAATGATTCTTTTTTAAGCCTAGCACCTTGGCATTTATTACAAATTGTTTTCCCTCTATATCTAGAGAGCATGACCCTATTTTGAATTTTATAGCTTTTTTCTTCTAGTGTCTGGAAAAAAGAATGAATTCCCTTAAAGGTTTTATTGCCATTCCAAACCAATTCTTTTTGCGTCTCAGATAATTCAAACCAAGGCTTGTGAATGGGTATATTAGACGCTGCAGCGTTTTCAATGAGCTTGTCTTTGTGCTTACTCATGCTTTCTCCTCTCCAGGGCGCAATGGTATTTTCATAGATAGATAAGCCTGTATTGGGAATAACCAGATCTGGATCTATGCCCATAATATCTCCATATCCTTCACAGGCATCACATGCTCCGTAGGGATTATTAAAACTGAATAGGTGTAGAGAAGGTATGGTAAATTCTTGTCCGTCTAGAGCAAAAAGATTGCTAAAATCTACTGTTTCTTTAGTGTTTAAATCTCTGACAATACAGTGCCCTTTGCCTTCAAAAAATGCAGCTTCAATAGCGGAAGCGAGCCTATTGAAATAATCTTCATCATCTGCGGTAACTATTCTGTCTACCACTAGATTAAACTTATTTGGAAGCTTGGTAATTTCTGATGAAATTCGAATCACTTCCCCTTTGACCTCTATCCTTGCAAAACCTTGTTTTGAAAACAATTGGACCATTTTTACAGGGTCTTTGTCTTTGGGTACTTCAATGGGAGCCAAAAGCAATAATTTATGCTTTAGAGGGAATGTTTTAATGTGATGGATAACATCTGACACCAAGTGTTTCTTAACTTCCTTTCCACTGATGGGCGAATACGTTTTCCCTATTCTAGCGAATAATAACTTAAGATAGTCGTAAATTTCAGTAGAAGTCCCCACTGTAGATCTAGGATTGCTAGTGTTTACTTTTTGTTCTATGGCAATTGCTGGGGCAATTCCCTTAATGTAGTCTACTTGAGGTTTGTCTAATTTCCCCAAAAATTGTCTGGCATAAGCAGACAAACTTTCCACATACCTTCTTTGTCCTTCTGCGTATAGGGTGTCAAAAGCTAGAGAAGATTTTCCTGAGCCTGAGAGACCTGTGATTACTATGAAATTATTTCTAGGAAGTACAACATCTATATTTTTTAAGTTGTGCAATTTGGCCCCTTTAATGATGATATTCTTTTTAGGGTCTATTTCTTCTAGGTTTTTATAGGGTATTTTAGTATTCAGGGTCATAGGAAGTATAGGAGAATGTTTCAAAAACAATTAAGTTTTAAAGATAAGTGATTTACTATATTTTTTTAATATATTTGAGTGTAATATTTAATTGTTAGCCTATAAAACACGGATACTTTTAACCATCATGAATTTTTTCTAGTCCTATAATTTTTTAGGGACATGATTAATTTGTGTCTAATTTGTATCCTATGCGTACTATTTTAAATAATACACAATCCAATAATTTTAACGCTACAGTTCTCACTGACAGCCAATTAGTTTCAGACTATTTGCTTGGAAACCGAAATGCTTTGTCTCTTTTAGTAGAGAGACATAGGGCAAAGACCTATAGGTTTATATATACTAAGGTTCAAGATGCAGAGCTCGCCTCTGACATTGTTCAAGATACTTTTTTAAAAGTGATCAAAACCCTAGATAAAGGGGGGTATAGAGATGAAGGTAAGTTTGTTTCCTGGGTCATGAGAATTGCCCACAACCTTGTGATTGACCACTTTAGGCGTCTAAAAAAAATGCCTATGACTTATGAAAAGTCCGATTATTCTGTCTTTTCATTTTTATCGGATTCCTCAAAAACAAGGGAAGAAACAATGATTCAGGAACACATAGAGTCTAATTTACACCATATCATAAATTGTTTGCCAGCAGACCAATTGGAGGTAGTTTCCCTGAGAATCTTTAAAGAACTCAGTTTTAAAGAAATATCGGAACAAACTGGCGTTAGTATTAATACAGCGCTCGGCAGAATGAGGTATGCACTGATAAATATTAGAAAAATGGCCTCAGAAAATCAGATAGACCTCTTGGCGTCTTAGCGTAATTTACGTGCTAGCATGGCCATCTTATTGTAGGCTTTATGTTATACTTATCGCTTTTTCTTTAAATATTGATCAATCACTGTCTTGCGACCAATCGTTTTTGTGATAATATCTTTGTCAAGATCCCAGCCTCTAGCTGGTGAGTATTCTCTTCCGTACCAAATAATTTGTAAATGAAGGTCGTTCCAAAGCGCTTTTGGAAATAATCGCTTAGCGTCCTTCTCTGTTTGCACCACATTTTTTCCATTAGTAAACCCCCACCGATACATTAATCTGTGAATATGTGTGTCTACTGGGAATGCTGGAATTCCAAAAGCTTGTGCCACTACTACACTAGCGGTTTTATGTCCTACTGCAGGGAATGTCTCCAGTATTTCTATATCCTGAGGTACTATCCCATTATGCGATTTTACTAGAATTTCAGAAAGCCCGTGTATTCCTTTAGCCTTCATTGGGGAGAGCCCTACAGGCCTTATAATGTCTTGAATCTCTTTGACGGTTAGTTTTACCATATCAAAGGGGTTGTCTGCTTTTTTAAATAGCAGTGGTGTAATTTTATTCACCCTTACATCCGTGCTTTGGGCAGACAACAATACAGCTATTAAAAGAGTATATGGATCTTTATGATCCAAAGGGATGGGTATTTCAGGGTATAAATCCCTTAGGGTATTAATGGTGAAATTTACTTTTTCTAGTTTGGTCATTAATGAGTAATTTTAAAAAAATAACAATAATTTTCGTTTGTATTTTATTACAAGCGTTAAAAGCTAAAAATTGCTAAGATGAAAACACTACAAGTAGGAGACAAAGTTCCCTCATTTACTGCGGTTAGCCAAGATGGAAGCCCATTCAACTTATCAGATTATAACGACACTAAATTAGTGGTTTTTTTCTACCCTAAGGCAAGCACGCCTGGATGTACTGCAGAGGCTTGTGATTTAAGAGATCATTATGAAGTACTCAATGAGAAGGGCTACAGTATTGTAGGTGTAAGTGCAGATGACACCAATAAGCAAACTAAGTTTAGAGATAAATATAGTTTTCCATTTCCATTATTAGCAGACACTGATAAATCTGTGATTACTGCTTTTGGGGTATGGGGTCCAAAAAAGTTTATGGGAAGAGAGTACGATGGTATTCACAGAATGACTTTTGTAGTAGAAAAAGGAGTGGTTTCACACGTCATTGATAAGGTTAAAACAAAAGAACACGCCGCACAGATATTGGCGTTGTAGCTTTTAAAAAAAAAGGCCAATGTGCATGAAACACAGTGGCCTTTAAATTTTAATAAAAAGTCAATATATTTTTAAGGTTGTGAAATTTAAGTTTTAATTCAAAACTAATATATTTTTAACGTTGTAAAAATGAAGTTTTAAAATAAGGCCTTTATGCTTTTAGCGCTTTGGCTTTATTTTGAAACAAATCCTTTTGTTTTATGAGCTCAGCGATACCCTTAGGCAATTCATCTTCCCAACCAGGGGTATTGT
>Ga0209771_1002172_pt1 | contig 12083 bp, 4 predicted proteins | sample SaaInl59LU_5_DNA_FD_184639 | JGI IMG/M metagenome (GOLD analysis project Ga0209771, IMG submission 184639) | Marine microbial communities from expanding oxygen minimum zones in the Saanich Inlet - ESP_59LU_5_DNA (SPAdes) (version 2) | ecosystem: Environmental > Aquatic > Marine > Intertidal zone ...
AGACTTTATTAAATAAGCTTACGCCACCGAACGCGACAGATGTGTATATTACCGTCTCGGATAATAACGCCACGAGTGTATTAAAAATTAATAATAGCGGTCAAATTGTAACTAATGGTATTATTCCGTGTACTATTTTAGTGAACTCTAGTTCTACCGCGGTTTTGTATGCAACTAATACAATAACGCATTGTGCCGAAGATTATCAAGAAATAACATTGTGGTATGAAGGCACGTCTCAAAAAACGCTTGCCCAATTAGTATCTGACAACACACCGTTGTTTATTAGTAAATATTATTCAGATCTATATACGAGTACTGGAGGTACTAGTACAATAGGTTTAATTGATAGTGGTATTTACAGCGAAACTCCAGCCGGTTTATATTATAAAAGATCTTTGGTTAATGATTGGGGCTTAACTTCTAATAGCACGCTTGAATGGTTTTGTGAAGAAGATATTATTAATATTACATATAGTTTAGAAGGCGTTAAAAAAACAACATTATCAGATCCTACTATAAATAAATTTTGTAATGGAGTTGCTATAGGAACTACTTTATGGTATGTTAGACCAGATGGTGTTGCACCATTTACTGATATTTTAGGATTAGCTCAATCTAATACGCCTATTTATAAAACGGAATTAGGGGCAACTAATGAAGACCAATTGGATTTATTTGAATCAAATGTATTTAATGACGGTTTTGGCTATTTAATTTGGGAAAATCCAGGGGATGGTGCTAATTTAAAATGGTACGGTTATGACTCAAATGGACTTACTGTTTCTGGATCAAGCATAGTATCCAGTGGTCAGTGTTCAACTTATATAAAGCCCAATATAACTAATAATACAATATCTAGACCAGAGCCTGGTGTAAATGATGTAAATGTATTTTATGGTTTTTATTCATTAGATCCAGAAATAGAAGGACCAGGTGCTGGTAATAATACAGAGACTTTATTCTGGCCGATATATGTTATTGATGGCCTACACACAAGCGTTTCTAGCGGTGCTGATAGCTATATAAAAACATTTATTGATACTTTATCATTTGGTAATGTAATCAAGACCAGCGGCTTTGATAGCTGTTTGGAGTATAGTGTTAAAATAATCGCAGAAGATATTGACGATGCTGTTACTCTGCTTAAGGATTCGGGTATCACATCTCAACAAAGACCAGTTGTTTCAACTGGTGTTGAAATAGGCTTAAGCAGTGAAGTTCAGGTTGATGTGTATGAAAGTATAGCATCTAGTTCGTGTATTATAGGTGATAATTCAAAGATTACAACTACATATACTTTCCCGTTTGTTGAAGGTTATGAAACTGTTTCTGCTGGACCAAACTTTAAAACAGAAACTAACTATACATTAGACAATGTAGCTAAACCTCTATTAAGAACTAACCCTAAATTATCAGGTAATGTTAAACTCGTTACAAGTTCAGACGGTTCAGTTTATATGGAAAGTATTAGTGCCAGTAAAGATTTAGCTGGTATAAAATACAAAAAGAGTCCAATAAATCCTAATGGTAATTATTCAACTGATGTTGCTAATTTCTTTAAGAAAAATGGCACAACATCTGATCTTGTTTATTTAACTAAAAGATCTGAGTCAGACTTAACGGTATTAGATTCATATAATAAACAAATAGAGGAAGAGTATCAATATGGTACTACATATAATTATTCTAAAAACTACGATGAGAGTTATAGAATGTTTGCACCTATTTGGGCTGATAATAATATGCCAAAGAATTTTGTTATATTTAAAGTTAAAAACCCAGGGGGCGTTGATGCATCTGGTGTTACTTTAGATAATGCTAATAGAATTCAAGAGATATTAAGGAACGCTGAGATTATCAAGACTTTTGATTTATCTAAAAAATCAAACTTAGGTAAATACATCAGGTCACATGTGCAACAAGAGACATTCCCTAAATCACCTATTACAGTTTCGTTTGATAAAAATGAAACTACTAACTATAATGGTATTGATCTATCTTCTGGTGAATTAACTAGTAAGGGTGAATATATCTACAGAGATTTTATAGAGACTGATAAAGCTTTGATTGAAGCCAATGACTTTATCACAGACGGTTTTAGAAGAAACAATATTTTATGTGCTAATCTTTTAAACTTAGAATTTTTATTTGATGATAATGATTCTGGTGATTATAGCATTAACAGGTATTTCGGTCTTTATGTGGACGACATAGATTCAGGTTTTGGTGAAATAAGTTCAATATCTAATAATATTGTTAAATTTACAGAAGTAACATCTTTAGTAAATCCAAATAAACCAACAACCGCAATTCCAACACACAGGCAAATGAGTACTACACCAACACTTGGTTATGTATTAATTAATGGTGTGTACTATAAGATATCTAATTCAGGTCTTTATGATTCTTTAAATCTAGAAGTTAAGATTGATGATTCTACTGGAAATATTCCTAATACAATAGGTATATCACATACCGGAAAATCTGTTGATCTAATAAAAAATGACGAAAGAGGCTACGATTTTGTTAAAATGTCTATTGTAGATGTACCCGAAAGTAACGATAAAATTGCTGTGGTAGCATCAAGAGAGGAGTCTTATAAATTTACTTTTATTAAACAAACAGCTGGAGAACTTATTAATATTCAATTAGAAGATTCACAAGGAACTCACAATTTATTTGATAATTCTTTATTGTTAGGTTCTACGCTCGAAGGAACTAAAAATAATATTGAATCGGCGATAGGTGATCCGGATAAATACGAAATCTACGACGAAACTAGTACTATCGGTAATTACCATATTAGTTTTGATCATCAATCACAATCTATTATTCTAACTGAGGTTGAAACAAACCTAGGTGATCTGAATATGGTGGTAACTGGAGCTATAAGTTCTATTATAAGAGTTGATCAAATTCAAACCAATATTAATATTCAAAACAGAACGTATTCTGCTAATTATACTTTGCCTAAAGGAACTTATAGCGGAAAATTCTTCTCTAACCAAGGCACATTAGGTGATATTGCTGCTGCTTTAGCTGGAGTTATTCATGCAGATAATAGTCCTTTGGATGCTTATAATATTGGATCTGATCTTTGGGTTAAAGCTAGAGTTCCTGGATATAGGTTATTACAACATACTGTTTTAGTTAACAAAGAAAATGTAATTGATTTTATAGATGTTGACAACATTGATTTTAATAATATTTTAAAATTAAGAAAAGGTGCTGGTTATATTCTTTCTAAGTGGGATGCTCATTATTTAAACGGAGGTAATTCTACTAGTAAATCAGTTTACATAAACAATACAACATTAAGTGAAATTTCAGTAGGAGATTATTTAGAAACCAAATATGATGGTATATTTAATGAAGTAATAGATATTGTAGAAGATGTAAGTGTACCTAATTCTACTAGATCAAAATTAATACTAAGCTTAAAATCCGATATTAAAGATGGAGAGGCTAGAGTATTTAGTGAAAATATTGTAAAAATTGGTTTATTTTCAGCATATAACATATATGATATGAACTTTGACTTTTATGATACTGCTAATTCGGATCTAAAAGAATTAGATTATGAAACTAGAGCAAATATTGCATATGAACCATATGAAAACGCTATACTTAATATTGATCCAATTACCGGAGAATATAATACAACACTATCTGCTAATGATATTTTTAGCGATAATTATCCATTAGAACCTATTAATTATTTCTCTAATTTATCCGGTATTTTATCAGAAGAATCTGTTGATGATATTTCTGCTGAAATTATAACTAGTGAATTTGATAGACTAAAAGAGAATCAATTAAAAGAGTTTGCCACTAATTCGAGAGTAGTTCCAAATATAAACAAATGGGTTTTAAAAGATTCTTTAACAGTTAGAGATCAACCTTATTATCTAAATACTAGCGAGGCATTCGGTAGAACAAACTTCTCACCTGATTTAAGTGCCACTGAACGCAGTAAAGATGATATGACACATGAGTGGTTTTATATGGAGAAGAAACCTAGTTATTTAAGATATGATGAATTAAACAACACATTCTCATATATTAATTTTATAGAGGATTTTGAATTAACTCCAAATTTATTTAAGAGTACTAAGAATAATTATTTTGATAAATTTATGATTACTGAAGGATTTGAAAAGAATCTAAACGGTGATGATATTCAGAGTATTTATGATACATTCGGTGATTACAATAGAGGTTATTTAAACCCAGATGATATTAACAATACGTTTTTTAAGACTGACCTTAAAAAGAAATATACTTTAATTGGCGGTGGAGATACCGATGCTTTTGCGAGTACTGTATTTAAAGGTCTAAAAGTTGTCTTAAAAAATAGAAAAGAATTTGCTAATAAAACAGCGCTAGACTTTGTAAAAAGCAGTGAGTTTAATGGATATAAGTTTAGTATTCTATTAAAAACCAATAATGATGTTGCTAATAATGATGTTGAATTTGAAGTAATACAAAATAAAAAGTTTAAGTTTGTAATATTCTTTATTACTTTAAATCTTGGTGATTACTGGATTAAAGGTAATATGAACAGAAAACTGTTATATGAATTAAAACACAAAATCATATATGATCACACAATAGAGGATTATACTTATGCTAATACACCATTTGACGGTGCGTTAAGTTGGAATACTGCAGATTTTTCTGAAGATTCACCGTATACGATTGATGGTATAAATCATTTTGACGGAAGTGTCCCTGATTTTGAAAATCAAATTACTTTAGGTGAAAACGGATTGTATGGTGATGTATTGATGGATTTATATCCAACTACACCTGGTAATACTATCTATAAGTTTAGAGTATATTCTATTGAAAACTCAAGTACCATTAAAGTTGTTGGACCTCCAGTTAATGTAAGTGATCCAAACGATGTGTTAGACGTAGCGTATTTGCCTAATAACATACAAAGAAGAATAAAATATTCATACGTCGATGGCGGTACTAATATACATGAAACCATTTTAAATAAGATTTCTATAAACAGCGTAGCTGGCATGATTAACTTAAACGATGATAGTGTTACATATACTACAGTCGAAGAAGATGGTAAAATTAATAATAATAGATTTACTATTAATTTTGAAGATGGTACTGAAATAGTTAAATATGCAACTCTTTCTGTAGAAGAAGATAATGATAAACCCAAAAGTTATAAACTATTTAAAGGTATTATCGGGTATAATTTGACTAGAGAAGATGACGCTTCGTATTATCCATTCTTAATTAGACATGCCGGTGCATATACAGTAGATTTTAGACCAGTTGTTACGTTTACAGACATGTATACTCACTTTAAATCTAATAGAATTCAAGCAAGCGCGGATCAAAGAGAAACTGGTTTTGAATCAGTATTATACAAACATTCTCTTACAAATGGTTACGAACTAACTACTGCTAAATCATATTATGAAAGATATAATCGATGTGGTACTACGTTTAATATAGGGTTTATACAGGACGGCGGAACACATGACGGTGGATGGGGATTGATTAAAAATCATTTTTATCATAAAATAAATGAAACTAATCCCACTGGTATTACCAAATTGTCTGAATCTTCTGATAAATTACCATTATATCCATTGATCGATGAGATTGCAATTTCTAAAAAAGATGTTAATGTATTTAGATCTTCATGGGATTTTGGTTACTATACTAGATCTCTTTCGGGTGGAAAAAGTGAAGATGTTCCAGGAACTGTAGACAACACAGAAGAAAGATCTTACTTAGCATCAACCGCTATGAAAGTTAAAAATGAATATAATCTTTTTTCATTTAACTATCAAGCTATATATAGTAAAGAAAAATTAGATGAAATATTAAGTAATTCTATAAACGAAGCTGAGGTATTATTGTTTGAAGACGAAAATGAAATCATTGCTGATTTTTATGTAACTGATATTGCTACTAGAATTTTAAGTGCCGATGGTGTATTAAATGCTATTAAACAATATGTAAATGCACAAAATTCTGCAGGAGATAAGACTACATTGAATGACGATGCTAATTTTTATATCAATAAAAATATTATATCACAGTTTGTTGTTGATTCTATTCAACTATACACTAAACGATTTAAAGGCAGTGCTTCGAGTATTGTAAATACGGTAGATATTAATTTAATTGGTGATGGCGGATTTTCCCCGGACAATAATTTTACTTATAAATCGCACAAACAAAAGCCTATGAATTTTAGGTTGATATATAATAAAAGATTAGGATATTCTTACGACATCAAACCTATGATAAAAATAAAGTCATAAAATGGCAATTAACATTCAAGAGATATTACACCCAAGCGATTCGGACTCTATAAAGTTTGAAAAGATTAATTATAATTTTGATCAAATCTTAGCAAATGGCGGTGGACCTGCTGGACCTAAGGGCCAGAAAGGTGATCAAGGTCAAGTCGGTTCGACAGGACAAAAGGGTCAAAAGGGTGAAGTTGGACCAATTGGTGAAAAAGGTGTAGCTGGCTCGACTGATAGTCCATGGTATACTGTTGTAGTAGATACAAATAATGATGGTAATAATGAAGTTAGTATTCTAAAACCTAAAGTTGGAACTGATCTAAATATGCCGATTATATGGTTGGGTGATTCTGGTTTTGAAGAAGGCTTAACAGATGGTGACATAGAAACTAATGCGAGACTAAATATAGGCAGAGATGACATTTTTGAGAATTATGTGAAATTACGCCACGGTATAATAAGTGGCATTAATAAAGATTTAGTATTAACTAGTACTGTTTTAGACGGGTATACTAGGTTTAATTGGCAAAATGCATTTGGCAGTACTTTGATAGAATATGGTGTCAATACTGATAAGATAACTTTAGTTGCTAACAGTTCTTCATTAAACTTAAGTGGAAATTTCGTAAATATAAATTCTTTAGCCAATACAAATATAAAATTGTCAACACTAGGATCAGGTATTTTAGATGTTGATATTAATGCAGAATTTAAAGGTTATTTAAGATTACCAGCTGGGACAACTGGCCAAAGACCTACGGTGCCTCAAATTGGTATGATTAGATTTAATACTGATTTAGATATTGTAGAGGCTTATTATAATAATAGCGGCACACCTGAGTGGAGAGAACTATGTACTGATTGTGGTACTCCAGTCGGTGATAGTATTGGTATTGTTGGCGATGATATTGTGGCAAATGCTGATGGTTCACCTGCTTCGAATACTATTAGTATTTCGGGTGGCAATATTGATGCAAGTGCAGATGGTAGTCCAGTTAGTTCAGCAGAGTTAACAATAAATGGATCTAATTATTTAGCTGCACAATATAACACACCAACAACATTATACTTAAATTATGCAATTGCGCCTACTGGCGTAGATCCTACTTCTAGTAATGTGTCTGTTGACCAAGCCGGTTTAAGTATTACAGCGGAACCTAGTCTTAATAGAATAAAAGTGGTTACTAGCGCGTCAACACTTGGGAAAGTGTATACAGTAACTGTAACACACCCTAATGATTCTAATGTTAAAGTAGTATGGATAATAACGTTGGTTAATGCACCAACTCCTACCGCAACATCTGGTTCTGGTTCTGGTTCCGGTGCAGGTCCAACTCCGACGCCAACTTCTGGTTCTGGTGCAGGTCCAACACCGACGCCAACTTCTGGTTCTGGTGCAGGTCCAACACCGACGCCAACACTGATTATTTCTGGTGGAGGAGGAGGAGTTAGCTCTGGAACAGGTTCGGGAACTAATAATTATGCATAATAGTTAAAATAAAAACAAGATAAATATAAAAACATAAATAACAAAATGGCAGCAAACGATTATACAAGAACGGTAAATATCACACCCTTAGGTACAGCCTATTCGTGGGATACTCCACCTAGCTGGATTACCATAAATCAAGTAGGTACTAGTAATGATTGGACTATTACTCTGGCGGCTAATTCTGGTGCAGCCAGATCTGCCACACTAACAGTTAGACATAATAATACAACTACTACTGATACTATTTCGGTTTCTCAGGCAGGCGGTATGGCGATAACACCTACAGCAACTCCAATTCCACCAACAGCAACTTCTGGTCCAAACCCATCGTTTACATTTGCAACTAATACAACGTCTAGTAATAGATTTATATTTGAACTTGATGCTCTTATTGCTGATGTATCATATACAATCGTAGCAGATGGTAACACTAGTCCAGTTGCGCCAAGTAGTTTTAATGCCAGCGGTATTATCGGTTCAAATCAAACTGGACCAACTGCAGCAGAAGAAGCGAACGTATTTACTGGAACTTATAGGTTTACAAAAACTCTTTCACCACTTGCCGATCTGAATGTTGACTGTACAGTAAATGCACCTTATGGCACATCAGATACTTGGTATTGTACACTTCAATCATCAGGTCTAACAAATAGACCAACCGCGACACCGATTAGTTCTGGTGGAGGTGCAGGACCAACAGCGACACCAGTTCCTAATCCAACTGCAACAACTTTCACCGGCGGCGGCACTGGTGGAGGCGGATGTCACTTAGCAGGTGACTTACTTACCTTAGCAAATGGAGAAACTAAAAAAGTAGAAGATATTGTATTAGGAGACACTCTGTTGTCATTGGCTATTAATGGCCTAAGCGATGTAGAAACAATATACAGAGAGTTTAATGTTTCAGCTGCTAATTATTCTGATGAATATACTAGTGCAGTGGTAAGTGACATATACGTAGATACTTATTCTTCATATTATAACATAAACAACGGACAACTAAAACTTACATTAGAACACCCGGTTTTAGTTAAAACATCTGATGATATAGTTGTGTTTAAAGTAATTAAAGATGTCTTAGTTGGCGACAGTATGTTGAATCAAAATAATGAATGGATATTAGTAAACTCTAATACGTTGGTTCAGACCGAATCACCATTTATGACTTACGCATTTAATGTTGAAAATAAAGATGTATATTTTGCAAGCGGAATCCTAGTACATAACGTAATGGATGAGTTAGTAATTGGTAAGGAAGACTTATTTAACAACTATAATTAGAATGAATATAATTAAAAAAATAACTAACAATAGGAACACCCTTACATTTGTATTGGGTGCTCTTTTTGTTTTATTATTTTTAAGACAGTGTAATCAGACGGATAATTTAAAACATGAACTAGAGATCACAAAGCAAGATTCCGATAGAAACTTTAATAACTATTTAGCTTCTAAAGATTCTGTTAGAACAATGGTGGCTGAGAATGGTAATTTAATTTCAGAGATCAGAAGCTATGAATTTGACTTAAATGATTTAAAAAATGATCAATCTGAATTACTAGGTAAATATAAAAAAGCCCTTAATATAAATAAGGACCTTAATAAGGTTAACACTTTATTATCGGCTGATATAGATATAAAAGACAGCCTATTAGCAAGTACTACATCTACTCAAATAGATTCAGTGACAACTAAGTTAGACTTTTCTAAGTTTGATGATTTTGGAAACGGTAATTCTAGAAATTTAAGTGGGAATATGTTTATTACTAGAACGCTAGGCGGATTTAATTACAGTGGAGCTTCATTTGACATAGATCAAAAAATAAGTTTATTAGCATCTATAGAAAACACAGGAGGCGCTGATCAATTAAAAATTTCAACATCATACCCTGGATTAACTTTCAGTAATATAGAAAATATTAATTTAATTAATACTAGACTCAATCAAAAGCCTACTAAAAAAGGTGGCTGGTCAATAGGTGTTGGTATTGGATATGGATTAAATTTAAACAATAATCAGGTAATAAGTACTGGACCATCAATAGGGGTTGGTGTATACTATTCCCCTAAATGGTTAAGATTTTAACAATAATATAAATAATGGCACAATCATCAAGATATTTTTATTTAGATTCAGACATTTTACTTGAATTTATATACCACGACCAAAGTAATCCTTCTAATTATCAAATAGAAGTTGATGATAATGGTAGCGAGGTTAAATTCTTAGATACAGTTAAAGGTGATGCTTCTCAACAACGACACTTAATTAATGAATTAGGTAGCGCGGTAGTAAATTTTGATGTAACTTCTGTAAGTGGCTATTTGGCTGTTGAAAATTTTGCAGCGAGAACGCTCTTATTACAAAATGGTAAAACTTATAAGTTTAATCTAAGTGCTTTGCCTAATCCAGAATTATTTACTATCGGTGGATCTTTAGGAATTTACTCTTATTCAAGCACAACTCAAATTGGACAATTCACACCAACACAAAATGGTACAGTTTCATATACATATGAAGGATTAAAAGGTGGTAAACTAATTGTTGATACTAGGGCAAATCCTTTGTTTGCAAGCCCTGATGAAAATACAGGTAATGATATTAACCAAACTATCGGTAGGTATCATGCTGTACAATCAGACAACACTGGTACAAAATACGCTTTACTAGGCTATGATTCTACCGGTGATTATGATATGTTTAACTATATTAACAACAATGTTAATTGGGCAGGTGGAAATGAAACCGATTTATTAAATTATCAAACCAATGCAACTGCTAATATTAATTATATCAAGTATGACAGTATTAGGTTACACTTAAGAAGTGGTTATAGTTTTGCTGCTAGAGGTTATGAAGGTTTTTTATTTCAAATCGGTGCTAAAAGAACTAGTGGTGTAAGTAATTATCTAACACAATTGGTTTACCTAAATACTAGTAATTATGAATACGCAAATCCTAAACCTTTTATTTTAGGTGAGACATTATATAGTAAATTCATTGAAATTAAAGTTCCAACTCTAATAGATCAGAATGCTGAATTCGAAGACTTATTTTATGGTGATGGCACAATTGGTTCAAGTGACTTAGATCCAACTTCAAACTATAATGTTACATTTAAATTAATAGATAAATTAGAGACTCTAAATGGTTACGATTATTTCTTAACAGGTGAAGAAAACAAATTTACAGTATCAAGAGAGGATGAATTCCAAGATTTTACAGTAGTAGTTGAAGATGCAGCTGACGGTGATTATTTTAAAATATATGGAGAAAAGGACAATTCAATTGGTAATTTTGAAGCTTACATTTTAAATCAAATTACTTCAACATCAGATGATATAACGGTTTTATTTGACGTTGATGTGTTCGAAAACATAGGTACCACTGAAGTTAAGACTTTTCAAACAACATATACTCAATACGAGGACTTTAATACTCCTATTGTTTTTAGACCAGTTATTATTAATAGCAACATAGCATCTAGCTTTTCTATTGATGTAACTATGAAAATATGGAATCAAACCGATAATACACAGATTGTAAAGAGGGCTAGTTTATCAATTAATCAAGCTGCTAAGTATGGTAAAAGATTAAGTAAACTTAAAATTGATTCTCCGAATCAGTTGACAGAAGTTTATAATGTGTTACCACAATTAGCATCTAATAAAATTGTAGCTGGAATATTCACAGACAATTTACCTAGAACTGTAAAATATGTACCGGCATTTGTTGAAAGGCATAATGTTATTGCTTCAAGTGCTAAAATTCAATTTGATAGTTCTAATGAAAATATAATGACTCAGAGTATTACTGAGGTAGACACGTCAGCTTTTAAATCAGAAGGTGATCTAGTTATTAATATCCCACCGTTTACATCTTATTATAAATTTGTAATTGCTAAGAAAAAAGAGGATGACGTTGAGTTGGTTTCATTTGAAAATGCTGAACACTTGGTTATGACATTTGGTGATGGTAAACAAAAATTAAAATTCAATCACGTTTCTAATAAAGATATAAACATGGGTGAAGGTGAAGTACTTTTTAAAATTAGTGAAGCTAACGCAAACACTATCAGAGGTATGAAGAATTCCACATTTTATATTAGCGTTAATAATGGCGTAGATGACACTATGATTTTATCTGGTAAATTTAATATTAACTAAGTATGGTTCTTAATAGTAGAAATAATGCATTTGATTTTAAATTCCCCAGAAAATTTATTCCTGAGGAAGTGGCACAGAAGTATAAGAAGTATTTGAATAAAGTACCTGGTGCATTATTATCAGAACCTATTGAT
>Ga0209771_1002173_pt1 | contig 12082 bp, 17 predicted proteins | sample SaaInl59LU_5_DNA_FD_184639 | JGI IMG/M metagenome (GOLD analysis project Ga0209771, IMG submission 184639) | Marine microbial communities from expanding oxygen minimum zones in the Saanich Inlet - ESP_59LU_5_DNA (SPAdes) (version 2) | ecosystem: Environmental > Aquatic > Marine > Intertidal zone...
TGTAGCGAGAGCGGGGCACGATCCCGCGACCTCCGGGTTATGAATCCGACGCTCTAACCAGCTGAGCTACCTCGCCATAATTAGATGGCTGCAAATATAAAAACAATATATCGCCTCACAAATAAATCCCTATTTAAAAAAAATTAAATTTCTTTACAGAACTAAGTAATTATTGTATATATTGGATTTTTAAATCTTTAAAATTCCCAATGAGCGATAAAATTAAATTTGAGTTAGAATTCCCCATACAAGCATCACCTCAATTATTGTATCAATACGTTTCAACGCCTTCTGGATTGTCGGAATGGTTTGCAGATAATGTGAATTCAAGAGGTGAATTATTTACTTTTATATGGGATGATTCAGAAGAGCAAGCTAAATTATTAACTAAAAAAAATGGAGAACGTGTCAAATTCAAATGGCTAGAAAGTGATGAGGATTCATCCTATTTTGAAATCCGAATTCAAGTGGATGGAATCACAAAAGATGTATCTTTAATGATTACAGATTTTGCAGAAGATGATGAAGTAGAAGAAACAAAGATGCTTTGGGATAATCAAATATCAGATCTTAAGCAAATATTAGGTTCTTCCTAGACCTTTTTTATTTTTAAACTATATTTGTCCTGATTTATTCAGGACTTTTTTTATGATAAATAGTAACGGCGAATTACTTACAGAACAACAAGCAAAACTATCGGTATTCAATCGAGGAATTGCGTATGGAGATGCACTTTTTGAAACCCTCAAAACCTTAAACGGAAAAATCCTTTTTTGGGAAGATCACTATTTTAGATTGATGGCATCTATGCGAATTTTAAGAATGGAAATTCCGATGTCTTTCACTCCCGAATTTTTAGAATCTCAAATTCTAGAACTATTAACGCATCACCATTCTAATTCAAACTCTTTTAGAGTGAAATTTACAGTTTTTAGAAATGAAGGTGGTTTTTACACCCCAAATTCTAATGATGTTTCTTATTTTATCACTGCCGAATCCTTAAATGAAGATTTGTACCTTCTGAGAACCTCAGATTATAGAGTCGAATTGTTTAAAGATTTTTATGTGACTCCGGGACTCTTGTCGACTTTAAAAACTAATAACAAGGTGCTCAATGTTTTAGGAAGTGTTTATGCTAAAGAGAATCAATATGACAATTGTTTGTTATTGAATACTCATAAAAGTATAGTAGAAGCCCTCAATGGGAATCTATTTTTGGTAAAAGGTAATGTGATAAAAACACCCCCTTTGGAAGATGGTTGTTTAAAAGGCATCATGCGCAAGCAAGTTTTAGAAATTATCAAAAAGATCCCTGATTTTGAATGTGTTGAAGCCTCTATATCTCCATTTGAATTACAAAAAGCAGATGAGTTGTTTGTGACCAATGTGATTCAAGGGATTCAGCCAATCAGAGTATATAGAAAAAAGAACTTCACTTCCAATGTGAGTCAAAGTATTTTAGCGAAGTTAAACATGACCGTGCGTCTGTCTTAATTATATGTAGGGTTTTCAGGTGCGTTGGACCATATGCTATAATCGCCGCCAAGTTCCAACATTTTTTCTTTCCAAAAACTCGTATTCACTTTTTCAATAATTGTTTTATGATGAATGTTTTCAGATAGAATCCATGTATGGGCTAATAATTCTGAGGTTAATTGATTGGTTTCCCATCCAGAATAGCCTAGGAAAAACCGAATGTCATTAGAATCTAATTTGTTTTGTTGAATCAATTTAGTAACTTTTTCAAAATTACCACCCCAATACAATCCCTGAGAAATTTCAATGCTATCGGGAATTAGCGTTGGTATTTTATGGATATAATAAAGATTATCTTGCTCAACAGGTCCTCCATTATATACTTTGAACGGAATTTCAATTTCAGGAATCAAATCTTGAAGTGTAAAATCTAGGGGCTTGTTTAAAATAAATCCAATAGAACCATCGTTGTTATGATCGGCAATAATAATAATTGATCTATTGAACGACATATCGCCAATAATAGACGGTTCTGCAATTAGTAAATGGCCTTTTTTTAAATAGATATTTGACATCTCTAGTTCTAAATTATCTACTAAATATAGGTAATATATTTTACACTTAAAAATTCTATCTAGATTGTTAAGACTGAAGTGTGTCTAATAATTGAGAACTCGCCTTAAATTTAACTGTATTTTTTGCTGGAATCGCTAAAGGTTCATTTGTTTTAGGATTTCTTCCCATGCGTGCCGAGCGCTCATATACAGACCAAGTTCCAAATCCTGTCAATGAGACTTTGTTTCCGTTTTGAAGCGACTTAGAGGTAGCCTCTAAGAACGCTTCCAAGGCTTTTTGAGCGGATGCTTTTGAAATTCCAGCACAGATAGCCATGTGTTCAATTATGTTGTTTTTTTTCATTCTTTTGGCTTAGTTTTATAGCATTCGTGCATTTTTATGAAAGGTAAATCCATTTAAAAAGGAAGCTGCATCCATTTGTCTTTTTCCAGGAAATTTAAAACTCACGAGTTCAATATACCCTCCTTTTACGGCAACTTTAATGGCTTTTTTGGATATAATGAGGTGCCCGTTCTTATGCTCGTGAGATTCAGGATGCTCTAAAACTTCATATAATTTGATGTTTAAAAGCTCTTCTCCATTAGATAAAAGCCCCCATGCCGTTGGATAGGGATAGAGTCCTCGAACGTGATTGTAAATAGTCTTTAAGGAAGAATCCCAATCAATTTTACAATTGTCCTTATTTAATTTGTATGCGGTTTTGGTTTCTTTAAGTGGTTGGATCGTTGTTTTTAAGTTTCCTCTTTCTATAATTTGGATGGTTTTTATGACTAAATCACTCCCTAAATGCATTAATTTGTCATGTAATTCACCTGCATTTTCGGTCGCACTGATCTCAATTTTGGACTGCATAATTACTGCCCCAGTGTCTATTTTCTCATCGATATAAAAGGTGGTGACACCTGTTTCTTTTTCTCCGTTGATAATCGCCCAATTAATAGGAGCTGCTCCGCGATAGTCGGGAAGTAAAGACGCATGTAAATTAAAGGTTCCTAATGCGGGCAATTGCCACACAATTTTAGGAAGCATTCTAAAAGCGACTACAATTTGGAGGTTGGCATTCAGGGCTTTTAAATCCATCAAAAAAGTTTCGTCTTTTAAGTTGGTTGGCTGCAAAACAGATAATCCTTTAGATTTTGAGTATACTTTTACTGCGGATTTATGAATTTTTTGGCCACGACCTGCGGGACGATCCGGTGCGGTAATAACGCCAGCAATCGTATAATTGTGTTTCAAAAGCCCGTCTAATACAGTCACTGCAAATTCAGGAGTGCCCATAAATACAATACGAATATTTTTTTGTGTCATCACGTTTTGAGTATGTATGTGTTTCTTTTTGTTATTTCTATCATTTCTCTTTCTAATAGGTTGGTAATTACAGTCGTTAATTTTTCGGGATTAAAGTGACTAAGTTCCTCAAGTTTTCTGGAAGTGAGGGCTTCTTTTTCAAGTAAAGTTAAGATTGTTTTCGAATCGTCTTCTGAAAATGAGCTATGATTCTTTCGCTCTAAACAACTCGAACAAATTCCGCAGGGCTTAGAATCAGTTTCTTCAAAGTAGGTCAGAAGTTTTTGGCTTTTACAAATACCATCGTTTTTAATGTAATTAAATACCGATTGTAGTTGTGCTTTTTTTAAATCCTGTTGTTGTGAAACGATTTTTGAGATTCTATGAATTGTTTTATCGTCTTCTCTTGGTTCAATAAAAGTGATTTGGGCGTCTGTTTTTGAAGATTCAAATTGAATTATTTGAGCTTTATTTAAAGTATTTAAATGCAATATAACCTCGTCTTCAGATAGGTTTGTTTTTTTTGCGATTGTCTGTATAAAAATTTCTGTAGAATGGTCAAACACCCCTTCGTGACTTCTTAATATTACCTTTATAATAAGAGCTTGTTTTGGGTGTTTTTCAAGGTAACTAAACAACGCAGCATTCCCAATAACGATTTGTAAAAAGGCGGTGTTCTTAAATCGTTCTTCCATTGAAATGACACTGGTTCTGTCTAAAATTTTAAGACCATTATACGTTAAAATTGAAGGGAGATTATAGGTGCTACAAAATAATTTAAAATTAAAATTATGAACTGTCTCCACTCCTTCGCCGTAAGAAATTTGAAAATAATTACACAATCGTTTATAGATGTTTTTTAAGAATGTAGGGTCTGGCAAACTGTTGAGGAATTGATTTTTAGAATTTTGTTCATCGGAGATGTTCCGTAAAATTACCGCATAAGCATCGTCATTATTACGTCCTGCACGTCCCGCTTCTTGATAGTAGCTTTCTAAACTTTCTGGTAAATTGTGATGAATGATAGTTTGAACGTTGGCTTTATCAATCCCCATTCCAAAGGCGTTTGTTGCTACCATTACTTGATTTTGATTTGAAGTCCAATGCTCAAATTGAGTGTCTTTTTCCTTAACACTTAATCCCCCATGATAGTACCCACTTGTAATTCCGATATTGTTTAAGTACCCTGAAATTTCGAGTGATGCTTTTCTGTTTCTTACGTAGATGATAGAGCTGCCTGTATATTTTTTTAGAATCTGTACGGTTTTGAAATTTTTATCTTCACAACCCAATATTAAATAGGCCAAATTGGGGCGATGAAACGAAGTTTTAAAAATTTTAGGGGCGATACAATCTAATTGAGTGCTTATGTCTTCTACAACCTTGGCAGTTGCTGAAGCTGTTAATCCAATCACATTTACAGAAGGATGGAGGGTTCTCAACACTTTTATATCTCTGTATGCTGGTCTAAAATCATGTCCCCATTGACTGATGCAATGGGCCTCGTCGACCGCAATTAGATTGACCTTCATTTGTTTGATACGTTCTTGTACTAAATCTTGTTGCAAACGTTCGGGAGAAAGATAGAGAAATTTGTAGTTTCCATAGATACAATTATCCAACATCCGATCGATATCTTCGTAAGTAAATCCGCTAGTAAGAGCTATTGCTTTGATGCCTTTATCTTTCAAAGTATTGACTTGGTCTTGCATCAAGGCAATGAGCGGAGAGACCACAATACAAATACCGTCTTTTATGAGTGCTGGAATTTGAAAGCAAATCGATTTCCCACCTCCTGTAGGTAAAAGAGCTATGCAATCTTCATTTGCTAAAACCGCTTCAATAATGGCTTCTTGCTGTGGTTTAAACTCAGAAAATTTCCAATAGTGTTCCAATATTTCAATTGGATGCTTCATTATTTTTGGTTTAAATTATTTAAAATAAAATCCAAACGTTCTTCAACCGTCCCAAAAGGAGTTTCAATAATAGAATACCCATAGTCTGTATAGGTTTTAACTAAAAAATTATGAAGGATCAACGCTTGTTCAAACGTTTCGTAGCGTTCGTTGTCTTGCTTGTAAATAGCTTTCCAAGGTTTTAAAATAAAGATTTTATCGTAGATATGTTGACTGCAAATGGTTTTAAATGTGTTTGGGTAACTGGTTTTTAAATAATCTAAATAGGCAACTACGTCTGGAATCCCACGATCAAAAAACACAACTCCATCTTCAATTGCATTCGCTTCTAAAAATTGTTTTTGACGTCCAAGTAAAAGATGCTCGCTAAACAATAAAGGATCTTCCAAAAATAATTGTTCGATTCCTTTTTCTTGCGCTTCTAGGGTAATTTGTCTTGAAATTTCTTCCATACAATTATAACCTTTTGTTTTTAGAGCGTTGATTAAGGTTGTTTTACCAGTGCCAGGCCCTCCAATAAGTGCAATTTTTTGAGTTTTCAAGTTGTTTTCTATATTTCTTGTAAAATTCGTGATTTAAAAGGGAAATAAAAAATCAGATATAATGTATATTTGTACACTTAGCATTAAACAATGGATAAACCTCTAAACCCAGAAGAATTTTATAATAATTTAGAAGAGAAGCTACAAGACACTTCTGTTTGGCCTTCCGAGTATTTATATAAGTTTATTATTAAATCGGATCCTATCAAAATTAATACTATTGAAAGAATTTTTGATAATATGGGTGCGGTTATAAAAACTAATACTTCAAAAAATGGAAATTATACAAGTATTTCTATTCATGTTATTATGAACAGTTCTGATGTAGTTATAGAGAAATATAAAGAAGTTGGAGTTCGGGTAGAAGGAGTTATTTCGCTCTAAGAACAGGACTTTTAAGCATCTTTTAAAATACTATTAGACTCACATTATTTTTTTGTATTTTGCAAACACTTTAATTTAAAATAAAAGATCGCATACATGACAGCGTTAACAGATCAACTCGAATATAATACAGAACGAGAACACTTAATCATCCCTGAGTATGGAAGACATTTACAAAAAATGATCAACTATGCCGTGGCTCAAGATTCAAAAGAAGAGCGCAATCGCTTAGCTAAAGCTATTATTTCTGTGATGGGAAATATGCAACCCCATTTACGTGATGTTCCTGATTTTCAACATAAACTTTGGGATCAATTATTTATCATGTCTGATTTAAAACTGGATGCTGATTCTCCTTTTGATAAACCCACTGAAGAAATGTTGAGCATCCGTCCAGAACCCTTAAAATATCCACAGAATTTCCCTAAATATCGTTTTTATGGTAACAATATAAAAACAATGATTGATGTAGCCAATACATGGGAAGCTGGTGAAATGAAAGATGGATTGGAATACACCATTGCGAATCACATGAAAAAATCATTTCTAAATTGGAATAAAGATACGGTTGAAGATGTTGTTATTTATGGTCATCTTTTCGAACTTTCTGGCGGAAAAATTGATTTGCGTAACAGTACAGAAGCTTTAAGTGAAGTTTCAAGTTTATTAAAAGTTCAACGCAAATTTGCAAGTCAAAAGAAACCATCAAAAAAGAACCATCACCAAAGAAATAGAAAACGGTATTAGTATCAAGATCAAACAGAACTTCAGAAAACACAGTACTCATTTAAATTACTAAATATTGAAAACTTTTAAAATTGAAGGTGGACACCAATTAAAAGGAGCGATTCAACCACAAGGCGCCAAAAACGAAGCACTTCAAATTTTGTGTGCCGTTATATTGTCCCCAGAAAAAATTACAATACACAATATTCCAGATATTATTGACGTCAATAAACTTATTATTTTATTGGGCAAACTTGGAGTAAAAGTTATTAAGTTAGCTAAAGGCAGTTATTCTTTTCAAGCCGATGAAATCAATTTAGAGTATTTAGAAACAGAAGCCTTTAAAGAGGATGGTCGTGGATTAAGAGGTTCAATCATGATTGTAGGACCACTGCTTGCCCGATTTGGAAAAGGATACATCCCAAAGCCAGGAGGTGACAAAATTGGTCGCAGACGTTTAGATACTCATTTTGAAGGTTTTATTAAATTAGGAGCAAACTTCAGATACAATCGCGAAGATCATTTTTATGGTGTAGAGGCAAAAGAGTTAAAAGGAACTTATATGTTATTGGATGAAGCATCGGTAACAGGTACAGCTAATATTGTAATGGCTGCAGTCTTAGCCACTGGAACAACAACTATCTATAATGCTGCATGTGAGCCGTATTTGCAGCAACTCTGTAAAATGCTCAATAGAATGGGCGCAAAGATTTCTGGAATAGGATCTAATATGTTAACTATTGATGGCGTTAAAGCATTGGGCGGTACCGAACACACCATGTTACCAGATATGATTGAAATTGGCAGTTGGATTGGGTTGGCGGCTATGACCAAAAGTGAATTAACAATAAAAAATGTAAGTTGGGATGATTTGGGAGTGATTCCAAATGTATTTCGAAAACTAGGAATTACCATTGAAAGAAATGGGGACGATATTTTTATTCCTGCGCACTCCGATGGGTATGAAATTCAAAATTATATAGATGGCTCAATATTGACTATTTCAGATGCGCCATGGCCTGGGTTTACCCCCGATTTATTAAGTATTATCCTTGTTGTAGCGACTCAAGCAAGAGGGAGTGTATTAATTCATCAAAAAATGTTTGAAAGCCGTTTATTCTTTGTCGATAAATTAATTGATATGGGAGCAAAAATCATTCTTTGTGATCCCCACCGTGCTTCTGTAATTGGACATGACTTTACATCAAGTCTAAAAGCAACAACTATGACTTCCCCAGATATTAGAGCAGGGGTCTCCTTACTAATTGCGGCACTTTCTGCCAAAGGGACTTCTACCATTCATAATATTGAACAAATTGACAGAGGATATGAAAATATAGACGACCGTTTACGCGATATTGGTGCAAAAATTGAACGAGTCGAATTATAAAGTGAATATCTTACACTAAAGTCATAAATTTAATGATATGAATTATCAAAATTTTCTAAAATTAGTCATTTCAGAGTTTTTTTCTGAATCAAATTTTGATTTACATGGAAAATTAGAGTGGTTGCCTGTAACAGAAAGAGAAAAAGAAAGATATTTTAGAAAGTTTGGAAAGTAGTTAAAACACCAAAGAAGAAAGTATAAAATTTCAGATATTTATTGGGAGAAAAAAAGAACGGATCAAACCAAGAAAAAAACTTTTTTTACCTATCACCATATCTTAATAAGTGACATTGATAATAATGGAATATTTTTTTGTGTAAGTGATTTAAATCTCGGTTTTGGGGGACATAAAATGAAATATGAATTCTCAATAAAAAATTATTCTAAAACCAATAAAACCAATAAAACCAATAAAACAAATAATTTAATTATAACTTTGGTTGAAAAAGATATGTTTATGATAAGATAACTTTTAAAATAATTATGAAAAAATATAATAATCCACCAGAAAAAAGTGATTTTGAGTATTTCCAGAATTTCTCAGATTTTCAAATCGTAGTATTATGTGAATTTGAATTACTTAGAAAAAACAAAAAATTTACAAGAACAGTTGGTCCAAATCCAAATCAATTATTAAATGATTTTATTATTAATTGGAAAGAGAATGAATTTAAAGAAGTTTCGTTTAGAGATAGATCTAGTTTCCAGCAGGCGATACTGTAGTTTTAATTAAAGATTTAAAAGTCAAAGGATAAAGTATGATAGCTAAACAGGGTACTGCTGTCCGAAGGATCTCTTTGGATCATGAGAATGAAACTTATATTGAAGGGAAAATCGATGGTAAGCAGATTGTAATTATCTCCCAATTTGTAAAGAAACTTTAGGTTTTGCCTAAAGCCTTTTTATAAGTCGAAAGACAACGCTCTCTAGCAAATTTATGATCTACCATTGGCTCTGGATAGGTTAATTCTTGATATTCAGGAACCCATTTTTTAATGTATTTATGTTCTTTATCAAAATTAGTAACTTGTGTGGTCGGATTAAAAATTCTAAAATAAGGAGCTGCATCTACGCCACATCCCGCGACCCATTGCCAATTACTTACATTGCTCGAAAGTTCAAAATCATGTAGTTTTTCGGCAAAGTAGGCTTCCCCTAAACGCCAATCAATCAAAAGATGTTTACACAAAAAACTACCAACCAGCATACGTACACGGTTGTGCATAAACCCTGTTTGATTTAGTTCTCTCATTCCCGCATCTACTAGAGGATACCCTGTATTTCCATCACACCATTTTTTATATTCTTTGGGGTCATTACGCCATTGAATTGCATCGTATTGAGGCTTGAAACTCTTGGTAACAGTATGAGGAAAATGCCATAGAATTTGCATAAAAAATTCCCGCCAAATCAATTCTTTTAAAAAGGTAGTATTGGTATGTTGAATGGCTTTTGAAACAATTTCTCTAACACTTACTGTTCCAAAACGTAAGTGGGGACCTAATTTTGAGGTTCCATCAACCGCAGGAAAATTTCGTGTAGATTCATAATTTTCAATGATTTCGCTTTCTATTTTATAAGGGGCTATTTTAACAGGGTTTGGTTCAAAACCCATAGAATTCAAACCTACCCAAGGAAAAGAATCTGATTTGTAAGTATTACTCAGTAACCTTTTTGAGTTGAATGTGTTGCAATGATCGCTATTGAAAGCGGCTAACCATTTTTTTGAAAAAGGGGTATAGACCTTATAAGGGAGACCATCATCTTTAGTTATTTCATCTTGTTCAAAAATTACTTGATCTTTGTACGATTTTAATCTGATGGATTTTAAATTTAATAAGTCCGAGATGCTTTGATCTCGTGATAGGGCATAGGGTTCATAATCCCGATTACAATACACTGTTTTCACATCGTATTGATTGATAAGTTGTTCAAATATATTTTTGGGAGTTCCGTGATAAACAGACAGTCCACTGCCGTGTTGTTCTAAGCTTGTATGAATTGATTTAAGCTGCTCATGAATAAACGCAACTCTAGCATCATTTTTAGGCAAGGAATCTAAAATAGAAGGATCAAAAATAAAAATAGGAAGTACAGCCTCTTTGTTGTTTAATGCTTCATATAATCCATGATTATCGTGCAGTCTTAAATCTCTTCTAAACCAAAATATTGATACAGTTTTTTTCATTAATAAGTTCCAAATAATTCGGTTAATTTCTTTTGTCTGTGAGCAAAAATCTCCTCCAATTTAGGTTTCACAATAAACGGATGAACAAGCTGTCCTAGCCACCCCATTGGAACTTTATAGTCAATAATATCTTCCATTTCTACACCTCCATCAATTTCCTTTATAAAATGTTTGTGATGCCAAAGCGCATAGGGTCCAAACCGTTGCTCATCTACAAAATAATGTTGGTCTTTTACCTGTGTGATTTCTGTGACCCATTTTGTTTTAATCCCTAAAATTGGGGTGACTATATATTGTATTATTTGACCTGGGTACATGGGACGATCAGCTCCAGATATTATATCAAAACTCATATATTCTGGGGTAATGGACTTTAAGTTAGCAGGATTTGATAAAAATGCCCAAGCTTCTTCTATGCTAATGGGTAGATTTTGCTTTTTATGTAGGGTGTAAATTTTCATACTTAATTATATAATGCGATGTATAAGTTTAAAGACGTTGCAAGCACCAACCATATACAATAGGGGAGGACGTAAAAACGCTTATGCTTCAGGCTGTGTTTATAGGCAATAAAAAAATAAAACATTAACAGAGTAAGAACGATGATATTGAGGAGCCCTAAAATAATCATATGTTGATTGAAAAAGAAATAATTCCAAATGACATTTAATATAAATTGTAAGCTAAACAATAGCATAACTTTTTTTGACCTATCTGTCTGAATTAAAAAAATCATATACAAAGAAAAAAGAATCATGATACTGCTCCAAGCAACGCCAAAAACCCAACCAGGAGGTGACCACGGTGCTTGATTTAGGTTGATGTACCATTCTGTTCTTGGTCCGTCGTTCATCAGCCAACTACCAATGGCAAGAGCACTAAAATTAATAAAAAGAAAAAGGAGAAATCCTTTATAAAATTTCATTAGCTGTTTAGTTTGTCAATTTCATCTAGCAGTCCTTGAGCTTCTGCATACTTCGCATCACTCGCTGAACGGTTTGTAGTTGAAAGTTCGTGCCATTCAGACATTAACTTTTTGTAACGGTCTTGAAGTTTTTCTACTGGGGTTTTTGTTTTAAAAATTCCAAACATAACTTATTTTAATTGACGGGTTATTTTACTACTTAAAGGTTTTGTAATCGAGTAGAAATAATCTACAAAAGCTCCAGTTCCATTGACCAAATACTTTTGAAAATTCCATTTCACAGAAGTACTCTTAATTCCATTCAAATCTTTATCTGTTAACCATTTATAAAGTGGGTGTTGGTGGTCTCCTTTGACATCGATTTTTTCGGTCATTAAAAAGGTCACTCCATAATTTTTTGAACAGAACGATTGGATTTGATCTGCAGAACCAGGTTCTTGGCTTCCAAACTGATTGCAAGGAACCCCAATGACCATTAATTTATCTTGATACGTATCATACAGTTTTTGCATATCAGCATATTGTCCAGTAAACCCACATTCAGAAGCTACATTTACAAACAAAATGTGTTTTCCTTTGTAGTCGTTTAGATTGATGGGGGTGCCATCCAGACTGTTAATTTCTATAGAATATAATGACATGTTTTGATCTTTTTTTGTTTGTGAATTAGAA
>Ga0209771_1002177_pt1 | contig 12074 bp, 11 predicted proteins | sample SaaInl59LU_5_DNA_FD_184639 | JGI IMG/M metagenome (GOLD analysis project Ga0209771, IMG submission 184639) | Marine microbial communities from expanding oxygen minimum zones in the Saanich Inlet - ESP_59LU_5_DNA (SPAdes) (version 2) | ecosystem: Environmental > Aquatic > Marine > Intertidal zone...
CTCAGCGGCCCGCCATGGCCTACCCTTCTTTGCGGCTGCAAAGCGAACCGATGTGCTGATTGTCGATCCACCGCGCCATGGCGCCACACATGGCGACCCGGGTGGCAACATCGCCAGAATGTTGGCTCGCCATGGCGCAAATCCCTCGGTGGTGATTGATGTTCAAACGCTGCCCCGCATCTCGGACACTCTAACGCGCCATGTCCTAGATACTGAGGCGAGCTTGTTGGTTATGGGCGCCTACGGCCATTCCCGCCTACGCGAAGCCGTCCTTGGTGGCGCCACCCGCCGTATGCTGGAACAGTCAGAAGTGCCGCTATTATTGGCGCATTAACCGAAAACACCACCGTCGCTGTCATCGCCGGTTTCGGACATCAACAAGTCAAAATCAGGCACCGTGACATGGCGTTTACCCTCTAGAACAATGACTTTGTCCCGGCGCAATGCGGATATTTGACGGCTAACCGTTTCAAGCGTCAGACCCAAATAATCGGCCATCGCCTCACGGGTTAGCGGCAGATCAAAGACCACTGCCTGCTCTCCCGGGTTGTCACGCAGCGACGCGTCTCGTCGGGCGATAATCGACAAAAGGCTCGCGATCTTTTCGCGCGCAGTCTTTCGACCAAGCAGGATCATCCATTCCCGCGCCGCATCAAGTTCATCCAGTGTCATTTCAAGCAGACGCTGAGAAATGTGGAGCGTATCGACCAGCAGTTCCTGAAAAGGTTTCTGCCGAAAGCAGCAAAGAACAAGGTCCGTTGTAGCGACCACATCATACGACGCCTTCGCCCGATTGGGTCGTCCCAGAAAATCTGATGGCAGCAACAGGCCGACCATCTGCCGGCGCCCGTCTTCCATCGTTTGGGTCAAGGTCGCGACACCTTCAACGACCGATCCGACGAAATCCAGCGGCTCTCCCGCCCATGCGACTTGCTGGCCAGCTTGATAGGAGCGGTAATATTTAACGCTCTCTAAACGCTCCAATTCATCCGCCTCACATCGCGCGCACACGGCGCTATGTCGGATCGGGCAATTGCTACACTCTTGTTGTGTTAGCCGTGGAGCGGACAGGGTACGCGACATCTTTTGCCTTCTTTGCTTGATCTCGATCAAAGCCGAGACCATCTTTGGGTCTCATAGTATACAAATGAGTGAACAAATACAACTTAAGCGATACGGACTGTTCGATTCGAAAGTCCCGCGCTATACGAGCTACCCTCCCGCCACACAATTTGCAGGAGGTGTTAATGCCGCAGTGCAGCGTGAATGGATCGAATCCATTGCACCCGGCACCAAACTTTCACTCTATATGCATGTGCCGTTTTGCCGTCGTTTATGCTGGTTCTGCGCCTGTCGCACGCAGGGTGTTCGGTCTGACGAGCCTGTTCGCGCCTATGTTGAAAGCCTCCTCCAAGAGATCGCGACGCTCAAGGCAATGCTGCCCAAAGACGTCAGCTTAGCGCGCCTACATTGGGGCGGCGGCACACCGACGCTCCTTGCGCCGGATATGATCACGCGGGTTGCTGAGGCATTCCAAGATATCGTCCGATGGGAACCTGACGCCGAGTTCTCTGTCGAAATTGATCCAAATGAGATTGATCAGGCTCGGCTTAAGGCACTGACATCTGGCGGGATGAACCGCGCGTCTATTGGGGTGCAGGATTTTAACCCAGACATCCAAAGAATCATCGGCCGCATCCAAAGTTATGAAACCACACGTGACGTCATTGATGCTCTGCGCGATCTTGGCATCAAGAGCTTGAATGCAGACATCCTTTTCGGCCTGCCCGAGCAGTCCCCCGAACGGTTGGCCGAAAGCGTGCAGCTTTTGCTGTCGCTCACGCCGGACCGCGTTGCACTGTATGGCTATGCCCATGTGCCGTGGATGGCGCGGCGTCAGGGGATGATCCCGACCGATACGCTGCCAACCCCCGAAGAACGCCTGCACCTCTATGAAAACGCCAAGAAATTATTTCTGTGGGACGACTACAAAGAGATCGGAATTGATCATTTTGCACGCGCTGATGATGGCCTTGCGATTGCGCGTGACACAGGTCGGCTCCGGCGCAATTTTCAGGGCTATACCGATGACACATGCGATGTGCTGATCGGTCTTGGCGCTTCGTCCATTTCCAAATTTCCACAAGGGTTTAGCCAGAACATTAGCCCCACCGCCGGGTATCAATCAGCAGTACGCGCCGGTGAATTGGCGACCGCGCGGGGGCATGTGTTCACTGCCGACGATAAATTTCGCGGCCGGATTATCGAAGCACTGATGTGCGATTTTGAGGTTAAGACAGCGGACATCATATCAAGCTATGGTGTCGCCGAGGGCGTCTTGAACCGGCTTTACGCTGCTGCGAGCAACCAGTTCGCAGACATGGTCGAGATCACACCGACCCACTTCCGCATCCGTCCAGAGGCGCGGCCACTTGTGCGGATGATAGCGCGCGTTTTCGACGCGTATGACGTCCGCCAAGGCAGCCATAGCGCGGCTATCTAGGCTTCGATCACAGCCTCATCAGCCCTCAGATCGAATGCTGCCGCCATCAAGGCGCGCGTGTATTCGGTCTGCGGCGCATCGAACACTTGTTGCGCGGGCCCGGCTTCGATGATGTCGCCATGCCTCATGACCATGACCTTGTGGCTCAGCGCGCGCACGACCTTTAGGTCGTGACTGATGAACAAGTAGGCCAGCCCATATTTCTTTTGCAAACTCCGCAACAGATCAACGATTTGAACCTGCACGGTCATGTCCAACGCACTGGTGGGCTCATCCAACACAACCAGTTTGGGGCGTAGGATCATCGCTCGTGCGATGGCGACCCGCTGGCGTTGGCCTCCAGAAAATTCATGCGGATAACGGTCCATCATAACCGGATCTAGCCCGACTTCCGTCAGGATTTCCGCAACCATCTCACGATGCGGTCGTCCGTCCCCCAGATCATGCACGCCCAGTCCTTCGGCAATAATTTGGGCCACGGTCATGCGCGGGCTGAGGCTGCCAAAGGGGTCTTGGAAAACGATCTGCATATGGCGGCGCAAATCCCGAAGCTGCCGCGACGTCCAGCCCTGCACATCCTGACCCTGAAACACGATCGGCCCTTCCGAGGACAAAAGCCGCATCAGCGCGAGCGCGAGCGTTGTTTTACCCGAGCCGCTTTCGCCCACAATTCCAAGGGTTTCACCCGCGCGCACATCAAACGTCGCGGCATTCACCGCCTTTACGTGGCCAACGGTCTTACGCAGAAAACCGCGCGTGATCGGGAACCACACGCGCAGCGCGTCCGTGCTGACCACAACTTCGCCGTTCTCAGGCGCGGGATCCGGCAGGCCTGATGGCTCCGCCGCGAGCAGCTTTTGAGTGTACGGATGCTGCGGGTCAGTGAAAATCTGCTCGGTCGGCCCGGTCTCAACAATCTCACCCCCTTGCATGACACATACGCGATCCGCGATGCGTCGCACGACGCCCAAATCGTGGGTGATGAACAAAAGGCTCATGCCCTCGGCAGTCTTTAATTCCGCCAACAGATCCAAAATTTGCGCTTGTATCGTGACATCCAACGCGGTCGTTGGCTCATCCGCGATCAACAATTCGGGCCCGTTCGCGAGCGCCATGGCGATCATCACACGCTGCCGTTGTCCCCCCGATAATTGGTGCGGATAGGCGTCAAGCCGGCTTTCGGCATCCTGAATGCCAACCCTATCCAACAGCTGCAAAATGCGCACGCGCGCTGCATCACCGCTAAGCCCCTGATGCAATGCAAGGCTCTCTGCGAGTTGTTTTTCGATAGTGTGCAGTGGGTTGAGCGACGTCATCGGTTCTTGGAAAATGAAGCTGATGTCATTGCCCCGCACCCGACGCAGGTCCGGTTCGGGAGCGTTCACCATCTGGGTGCCGTTGTACGTCACCGAGCCAGACACCTCCGCCGCGTCGGGCAACAGCGACACCGTAGACAATGCGGTCACGGACTTGCCCGAGCCGCTTTCCCCCACCAAGGCCACCGTCTCGCCTCGCGCCACTTCAAAGGACACGCCCTTAACCGCCTCAACAATCTGGCCATCCTGCCGAAACCCCACACGAAGGTCTTTGACTTGCAAAACAGCGTTCATTGGAAGGTCTTTCGTGGGTCAAAGGCATCGCGGACGCCCTCAAAGATGAACACCAGAAGCGAGAGCATCAAAGCAAAGGTTACAAACGCCGTGAACCCCAGCCAAGGCGCTTGTAGGTTTTGCTTGGCCTGGAGGGTTAACTCACCCAGTGACGGGGCCGATGAGGGCATCCCGAAACCAAGAAAATCAAGCGTCGCAAGGCCGCCAATGGTCCCCGTCACGATGAACGGTAGCAGCGTGACAGTCGCGACCATGGCGTTGGGCAACACATGGCGGAACATGATCGTCCCATTGGACACGCCCAAGGCGCGCGCCGCGCGGACGTACTCAAAATTGCGCGCGCGCAAGAATTCCGCCCGCACCACGCCAACCAACGCGGTCCAGCCGAACAGTGTCATCAACCCGACCAAAAGCCAGAAATTCATCGGTACGATCGCGGCCACGATGATGATGATGTATAGCGACGGGGTCGAGCTCCAGATCTCCATCAAACGCTGGAAAATCAGGTCCACCCAACCGCCGAAATACCCCTGCAACGCACCCGCCGTGATCCCGATCACGGAGGTCAAACCCGTCACAACCAGCGCGAACAGGACCGACAGGCGAAAGCCGTAGATAACACGAGCCAGCACGTCGCGCGCCGTGTCATCTGTGCCTAACCAATGGGTGCTATCGGGTGCCGAGGGCGCGGTCCCTCCAATGTCGTTCACCGTATCGTAGCTGAACGGAATGATCGGCCACATGATCCAACCCACCGCAATTTCTTCACCGTTGATAAACCCGTCTGCCGCATCCGCGATATACCCCTCCGGATCGTCAAAACAGTCGATCAACCCACCCGTCACGATCAGGCATTGCACCTCAATATCGCGGTAGATCGCTTCGGTTCGAAAGTCGCCGCCGAAGGTCGTCTCGGGGTAAAAACTGCGGAAGGGTGTGTAGTAGCCGTCCTGATATTTGACCAAAATCGGCTTGTCGTTGGCGATGATCTCGGCGCAGAGTGACAAACCGAACAGGATCGAAAACACCCAAAGCGACCACACCGCGCGGCGGTTAGCCTTAAAATTGCGCAGGCGACGTTGGTTAAGCGGGGAAAGCCAAGCCATGATCAGGTCTCCCGGCTTTCAAAATCGATGCGTGGGTCGATCCAGACGTACATCAGGTCCGACAACAACCCGACCACCAGCCCAATCAGCGTGAACACGAAAAGCGTGCCAAAGATCACAGGGTAGTCGCGGTTCAACGCCGCCTCAAAGCCCAGCCGTCCCAATCCATCCAGCGAGAATATCGTCTCAATGATGAGGGAGCCGCCAAAGAACACGCTGACAAACAACGCCGGGAAGCCGGAGATGATGATCAACATCGCGTTGCGGAAAACATGGCCATAAAGCACCGCGTTTTCGGACAAGCCCTTGGCCTTAGCTGTGGTCACGTACTGCTTTTTGATCTCATCCAAGAAGGAGTTTTTCGTAAGAAGCGTGAGCGTCGCGAAGGCCGCGATGGTAGAGGCCAAAACCGGCAAGGCGATGTGGTGGAAGTAGTCCAAAACCTTACGGATGGGGCCGAACGTGTCCCACTCGGCGGAGGTCAGCCCCCGCGCAGGGAACCACTGAAAATAGCTGCCGCCCGCGAACAAAACCAGCAAGAGGATCGCGAACAAAAAACCCGGAATTGCGTAGGCCACAATGATGATCCCCGAGGTCCAAGTATCAAAGTCTGAGCCGTCGCGCACCGCTTTGCGGATCCCCAACGGGATCGACACCAGATAGGCGATCAGCGTGGACCAGAGGCCAAGCGTGATCGATACAGGCATCTTTTCCAGCACCAAATCGAAGACCGAGATAGAGCGGAAATAGCTCTCCCCAAAGTCGAAGCGCATGTAATTCCACATCATGTTGAGGAATCGCTCTAGTGGGGGTTTGTCGAAGCCAAATTGCGCCTCAAGCTCCTTGATGAACTCTTCTGGCAAGCCACGGGCACCGACATATCGCTCGCTCCCGCCGGACACGACATTGGTCTCAACGCCCAAATCCCCGCCCGAGCCGGAGATGTTGGCAAAGGCATCGCCCCCGCCCTCAAGCTGGGCAAGCACCTGTTCCACAGGGCCACCGGGCACGAATTGCACCAAGGTAAAGTTGATCACCATGATCCCAAGAAGCGTGGGGATCATCAGCAAAAGACGTCGAAAAATATATGCGGCCACTTACAGGGCTCCCGCGTCTTTCAATTGCTGAGCGGCCTCCGCATCGTACCACCAGAAATCCAGTAGCCCCAGATCAAGCGGCGGCAACGGGTCGGGATGCCGATACTGATCCCAGTATGCGACCCAATAATCCGTAGTACCCCAACGCGGGACCCAGAAACCATGGGCACGCAAAACACGATCCAGTGCACGGGTGCGCGGCTCTAACTCATCGAGCGTTTTGGCCTCAATCACCGCATCGATCAACCGATCCACGGCAGGATCAGCCAAGGCCATGATGTTGCGCGAACTGTTCTCAGCCGTCTCGGAGCCGAACCATTGCTTCAACCCAAGGCTCGGCTCAAACCCTTGTCCCGCCGCGATATTCGTCAAATCCCAATCGCCTGATCGCCGCAGCTCAACGTATTGCGCGGTGTCCACGCGGCGCAAGCTGGCATCAATGCCAACAGCCCGAAGGTTGTCGATGTAGGGGTTAATGATGCGGTCCATTTCCGCGTTAAACTGGATGATAATCAGCTCAAGGGTTTCACCGCCTGCGTTGCGCAATAGGCCATCATCGCCAAGGCTCCAGCCCGCGTTCTCTAGCATGGCCAGCGCCTGACGCCGTGAGCGGCGATCAACGCGGTTGCTCTCAGTCGTGTTGACGGGGGGCATTGTCGCTTCGGCCTCTAGGATCGAGACATCCAACAAACCATCGGCAACAAGCGGCTCAAGAGCAGCCAACTCGGCACCCTCGGGCGCGCCAACGGCCTCTAGGTTTGAGCCCTGCCAGAACGAATGATGCCGCTCAAACAGGTCAAAAAATAGCGCCTGATTGGACCATTCGAAATTGAACAACATCCGCACAGCATCCCGCACGCGATTGTCTTGCCATTTCTCGCGGCGCAGGTTGAACACAAAACCCGAGCCCCCCGTGATGTTACCGCTGGGGATTGTATCGACCGTGACGTGGCCGTCTTGAACGGCGGGAAAATCATAGGCCGTCGCCCATTCCTTAGATGAACCGGGGGTGCGGAACGTATATGCGCCGGTTTTAAATGCCTCTAGCGCGGCGGTTTGATCAAGGAAGGCTTCCACCCGGACGGCATCAAAGTTGAACCGCCCTTGGTTAAGAGGATGATCCGCGCCCCACCAATTCGGGTTCTTTTGGTAAACGACCGAACGCCCCAGATCGACAGCGCCAATCACGTAAGGCCCGGTGCCCATGAAGGCTTCTTCATCCGTGGATTCGTCCAGCCGCGCGCCGGTGCGCGCAAACCAATCCTTGGAAAACGGGTTCCATAACCCCACTAGCCCCATCCGGTCACGCTTGGGTGCCGCCTCGGTAAACTCAAATCGGATTTGATGTGGACCGGTGACTTCGATGTTCTCAAAAAAACCATCGATGATAGATCGGAACTCCGCGATGCCCTGATCAAGGAACAGATCAATGGTGAATTTCACATCCTCGGCGGTCATGGGGGTGCCGTCGGAAAAGGTCACGTCATCGCGCAGGTTCATCACGACCCAATCAAGGCTCTCGGGGTATTCGATCGTGGTACAAAGATAGCAATAGGAGCCGTAGGGATCATCGGCGGCGGCGATCATCAGGTTCTCATAGAGCAGGTCGTCGCCCGTGCGTTCGGCAACGCCTTTGCGGGTAAAGGGATTGAAACTGTCGAACGTCGTAAGCGTCGACAAGCTAATCTCACCCCCCTTCGGCGCGTCTAAATTTACGTATGAAAACGGCTCGTTCGGCCCGTATTTCAGCGCGCCAAAGTTTGAGAACCCATGGCTGATAATCACATCCTCGGCCGAGGCTGGCGCCATCGCGGCACACATCGCCAGTCCAAAAGCCGCTAACCCGTTTTTCGCCCGTGTCATCTGCTGCGCTCCCTGTCCTGTTTTTGCCGATCTATGCGCGCCACTGCTCCTGCAGAAGACGTCGCACATGGCTAAAGTTCAAGACTAATTAAAGTACGATCTGGCCCCCGGGCAAATTTGCTGACGTAAAATTGAGCGTAGAGACAAAAAAAGGCCGCCCCAAGGGAGCGGCCTTATCAATCTGATCGGCAGAACTTTAGTTGAAAGTCGCCATGTAGGCGATCAGGTTCGCCTTGTCCTCGACGGAGCCGCGGAAGTTGTAGTTCATTTTGGTGCCGGGGGCGTACTCACGGGAATTCGCGATGAAGTTCGCGATGTTTTCTGGGCTCCATTCGCCGCCCATCGTGGCGAGCGTTTCCGAGTAGGCATAGCCGTCGGCCACACCTTTGGCCCGGTTCACAACGCCGTGCAGGTAGGGGCCTGTGCCGTTCGCACCGGGCTCAAGCTTGTGGCAGGCCGAACATTGGCGCCACTGGCGTTCACCCGCGCCGGCATCTGCCGTGGCGTAGACGTCTGCAAACGCTACTTCCACGATTTCTTCTGCAGGGGCGTCGTCTGTTTCGACTTCGATGCGGTAGCCTTGCACCACTTCCTTGTCGCTGCCTGCGTAGTGTTTGCCGCCAACGTGGTACAGCGTTTCTGCAGCCCACCCGCCGAGCAAAAGAAAGAGCAGGGCCGCACAAAGCGATGCACCAGCTTTTGTAATCGTCATCATATCAAACATTGAGCGTCCCTCATCGTCGTTCGGGTGTATGTATGTGGTTTTCCAAGTCTGTTTCAAGGTATAGAACCGCGACCAAACGACCAAATTAGAAAGAATCTAAATGTCTGCCCGCATTGCATTTCAGGGAGAGCTTGGCGCTTACTCTCACGAAGCTTGCCTGAAAGCCCGCCCCAATCACACCCCGGTGCCCTGTGCGACCTTCGAAGATGTGATCGCGGCTGTGCGCAATGGTGATGCAGAATTGGCGATGCTCCCGGTTGAAAACACCACATACGGGCGTGTGGCTGACATGCACCGGTTGTTGCCAGATTCGGGTTTACACATCGTTGATGAAGCGTTCGTGCGGGTGCGTATCTGCATGATGGCGATGCCGGGTCAGACCCTTTCCCAGATCAAAGTAGCCCGGGGACATCTCGTGATTCTCCCGCAGTGTCGCAGTTTCCTTGCGAATAACGCGATCACCGCAGAACCCCATGCCGACAACGCGGGCGCCGCGGCGGACATCGCCAAGGACCGCGAAATGGGGGCCGCCGCGCTTGCATCGGAACTGGCGGCCGAAACTTATGGCCTTGAGGTGATTGCCCGCGACATTGAGGATCAGGACACCAACACGACGCGGTTCCTTGTGATGTCACCCACGCCCGACCTGACGCACCGTGGCTCAGACCAGATGCTGACCAGCTTTGTGTTCCGCGTCCGCAACATCCCCGCCGCGCTATACAAAGCGATGGGCGGTTTCGCCACGAACGGTGTGAACATGACCAAGCTAGAAAGCTACATGGTTGGCGGGCAATTCACCGCCACGCAATTTTACGCCGACATCGAGGGCCACCCCGAGGACCCAGCCGTCCAACGCGCGATGGAAGAACTTGGCTATTTTAGCTCAATGGTAAAGGTCCTAGGCACTTATCCCGCCGACCCCAACCACATCCGCCACTAACTCAAACGACCTTCTTTCGCGATCTCAGCGGCATACTCAGAAATCCGCTGCTGATAACGGGTAAGCATCTGGCCATGCGCCAGCTTGAGCGATTGCGCCATGATCCGCGCGGGCAGCGTTTTTGGCGTGCCCTGCGTCGTAACCGTCAGCCGCGTGGTCGCGGGACCAAGCGCGACCAACTCCACATCGACCGAAATATCAAACGAAGCGCCAGTGCCGCGAAATCGCATAATGTTGGGTGCGTCCAGCGTTGTGAGCACAAAGGTAACGCTTTGTGACGCGCCACGAAATGCGAGCCGCGCATCCCACCGGGTGCCCTTTTCTAGAGGACCCGCCGGAGTACGTCGAATTGCACCGCCGCGCTGACGCACTGTCCGCTCCAGCCGGTCCGGTTCGCACACCTGCGCAAACACCAGATCAAGCGGCGCAGAAATGTCTTCCTTGGCGCTGAGTTTCATACTGGTCGCCTCACGGGGTTCGGGCGGCGTGGCCGCTTAATCCAAGGTATCCGCAAGCCAATTTTGCAACAAGAACTGTGCAATAGAACCTTTGCGCGCTGGCTTTAGTGCCGGATTATCCCCCGCGAACGAGGCCATCATATCCTCTTTGCTGACCCACAGGGCATCCTCAATCTCATCGACATCAACCGTAATTTCATGGTCCAGCGCCTCACCCCAGCAACCAAACATCAGCGACATTGGAAACGGCCAAGGCTGGCTCGCAAGGTAATCGACACGCCCGACGCGGACGCCGGCTTCCTCCCACACTTCGCGGCGAACGGCGGCCTCCAGAGTTTCGCCCGGGTCCACAAAGCCCGCCAACAGGGAATACATCCCCTCGGGCCAGCCGTGGCTACGCCCCACCAACACCGAGTTGCCATGCGTGATCAGCATGATCACCACAGGATCAGTGCGGGGAAAATGCATCCCTCCGCACGTATCGCATTTTCGCTGAAAACCCGCTTTGCGAGCCTGCGTCGCCCCCCCGCATTTTGAGCAGAATTGATGACTACGGTGCCATTCCAAAATCGCCTTCGCCATGGCTGCCAGCTCTGCGTCGCGCGGGGTGAGGCCGGACATGACCTGCCGCAATTCTGCAAACGCCGTCCCCCCGGGTAGGTCGGGATGGCTCTGCTCACTCAGGTCGACAAAGGCACCGATCTCCGGCTCGTCCGCGCCCTGCGGCTCCCAGCCGGACACATCGCGGGCAAATAATCCGCCCTGCTCATCGCGGCCCAGAAACACCTCCTCGGCGCCTTGAACTGCCACGGGATGATCGGGCGAAACCCACGCAAGCGCGTCACGATCCGGGTTCAAAAGGGGCTTACCCTGCCACAACAGCAACATCCGCGCGCCTTTGCGCAGCTCCGCCAATTCCTCGGGCGCGCGGCGGATATCCTCGGCCCGGTCCAAGCCCGAGCCACCAAAAGTCACTGTTTCTGCCAAGCGCATAGCCAATTCCCCTATTTCGCCTCGGGATGGCACAGCCAATGGGCAGTGGCAACGGGCTTGCACCGATGGTCCGCTCCGGCAATCATTGCCTGAACGGCACAGGGCAAAACGGAGAACCGCGATGATTAAACTTGGGGCCTATGGCCTTGTGTTGCTGGCACTGGCGGCGGCGTTCACCAAACCCACGCCCGAAACCGTAGAGGTCTTGCTCAAGACACGCACCTTGCTGGCGGTGCAAGATACTGAGGTAAACTTGGCGGATATGGGGCTAGATGGAGCGATGGTGACACTGTGCAACCTGCAACCTAACGCCTGCTGGGACGTGCTGCGCGGCTTGACCGAGATCACCCATGAGGACCGATATGTCTACGCCAAGATCCGGATCGACGGACCGGGCGACCCCCAAGTTTGTTACGGCCTGTTCCGACAATTGATCTGTCTTTAGAACGGGGCCGCTTGCAGAATCTTTGGGCATTGCTTAGGTGACGCGTGAGGGGTTGGCGCGGGCAGGCGCCTCGCCAACCTGGTCAGGTCCGGAAGGAAGCAGCCACAACGAGCCCCGCTTGGGTCGATGTCCAATCCCTCACCCAACCGCGCAGCATTGCGCGCCGCCCGATGTTTGATTTGTTGATAAAAATCTATCGAAACGGCGCTCCTGCGAAAAATCCAAGACACATCCGCTGGACGCCCTTCAAACGCCCCCCTATCGTGTCGCGTAAGCCGAGGGAGCCACAATGTCCGACCAACCCGCCTATCAGGTGCTTGCCCGCAAGTATCGCC
>Ga0209771_1002180_pt1 | contig 12069 bp, 11 predicted proteins | sample SaaInl59LU_5_DNA_FD_184639 | JGI IMG/M metagenome (GOLD analysis project Ga0209771, IMG submission 184639) | Marine microbial communities from expanding oxygen minimum zones in the Saanich Inlet - ESP_59LU_5_DNA (SPAdes) (version 2) | ecosystem: Environmental > Aquatic > Marine > Intertidal zone...
ATTATTACTGCTCGCGTAGGTCTATTATTGCGTCATCCGTTCTTTGGCAACATGGCTACACGTTTAAAGATTGTTGCCGCCGATGAGTGGCTAGGTACTGCCGCTGTAGACGGGCGCAACCTGTACTACAATACGCAATTCTTCAATGCAATGAATAACAAAGAAGTTGAGTTTGTTCTTGCACACGAAATCCTACACATGGTATACGATCACTTGGGCAGACGTGATTATCGTAACCCTATGCTTTACAACATTGCAGCCGACTATATTGTTAACAATTTACTTGTACGTGATCGTATTGGTGTTAAACCTAGCATTGTTGATTGCTTTCAAGACTTTAAATACGAAGGCTGGAGCAGTGAAGAAGTATACGACGAGTTGTATGAAGAAGCTAAAAAGAATGGCGAAGAAGCTATTAAACAACTTGGCGAAATGTTAGATGAACATCTAGATTTAGAAGGTGACGACGAAGGCAATGAAGGTGACGACGAAGGCAAAGGCTCTGGACGTCCTAAGTATTCTAAGGCAGAACTTGACCAGATCAAAGACGAGATCAAAGAAGCTATGATCCAAGCAGCAAGTGCTGCTGGTGCAGGTAATGTGCCAGAAGGCGTGCAACGTTTGATCAAAGAAATGACTGAATCTAAGATGAACTGGCGTGAGCTACTTCGTCAACAAATCCAAAGTACTATTAAAAGCGATTATACATTTAGTCGTCCATCACGCAAAGGACAAATGAGTGGTGCTATTTTGCCAGGAATGGCATTCCAAGATACTATTGATTTGTGCATTTGTTTGGATATGTCAGGCAGTATTGGCAATGTACAGGCAGCTGACTTCCTAGGTGAAATCAAAGGCATTATGGATGAATACCAAGATTACAAAATCAAACTATGGTGCTTTGACACTAAGGTGTACAACGAGCAAGACTTTAGTGCCGACGGTGGTGACAGCCTAACTGACTATGAGATTATGGGAGGCGGCGGCACTGACTTTATGGTTAACTGGTCTTACATGAAAGATAATGATATCCAACCTAAGAAGTTCATTATGTTTACAGATGGGTATGCTTGGGACAGTTGGGGCGATCCAGATTGGTGCGAAACTATCTTTATTATCCACAGTCACCACGATAAGAACTTAGAAGCACCGTTTGGGCTTACAGCACATTATGACGAGGCGGCTACTTGAAACTTAAAAATCCTAATCCATTAGACGTATTAAAAATAAGGCGGGTGAAATTTTGTCCGCCGCATTTTAGTACTACACAAATTGCTCGCAATTATAACTTAGATAAAGTTATATGCGAATGGATTATTGACAACCTATCAGGCCGGTACTATTTTGGTAGTACTATCAAGTTAGACGACGATAAAAACTTTACACAGATGTTTCAAGTTGGATTCGAAAGTGCAAAGGAACTTAGTTTCTTTATGCTTGCTTGTCCACATTTGAAATACAACTAAAAAACAGGTTATAAGTAAATATACAAGGAGTAAAAATATGACCGAGAATACACAAGCAAATGAACTAAACATTCAAGATTTAGCACTAGCAAGAGCAGTAATTGAGCTTGCTACCGAACGCGGTACATTTAAAGCTAATGAAATGGCTAATGTAGGTGCGTTATATAATAAATTGGATGCGTTTCTAAAAGAAGTAGAAGCACAAGCTAAAGCAGCACAAGAAGGTGCAAAAGCAGCGGCTGTAGAAGCACCAGCAACGCCAGCGGAGGAAACAGATGGCTCTTAAACATGTAGGCAGAGTAGCTGCCAATAGACGTAAAGTAATCGTAGCATACCGAGTTATTCCAGGTGACCCTGATAACTGCTTGGTTGTACAAACAGAAAACCTTAGTGCAGACGAACACGATGCATTGATCAGAGTTGTTGAATCAGCAGCTGGACAAGAAGCATATGAGTTTGCAGAAGCAATGGCTCGTGCATACTTGCCAGATGGACGTAATATGTTGGCAGGATTTCAACAAACAGGCAAGTTGAGAAAAGTTCCAACTGATGTTATTGAAATGACGCCAAATGGAAACACCAACATTGCTCTTAATGTACTAAACAGTACTATTGCGGAACAAAAAGGTGTTACAGTAAACGACTTGGCACTTAAAGGCCCAGGTGGTCAAACTGCACCACAAGCCGAACTTGCAGCAGAACCAGCAATTAATGCCGCTGAGATTTATAATTCACCAGTGGCAGAAGAACTGCTAGGCGAACCAGCAGTACTCGATGATAATATGCTTGCTTCACAATATCGTTCACAAGCAGATCGCTTGAGCAAAGAAGCTGCCGAATTACGCAGACAAGCCGAAGAATTAGTACCAACTAAGAAGGCTGTTGTTAAAAAACCTGTTACAAAAAAAGCTACTGCCAAGAAGACAGTAGCCAGTGACTGACAAAAGCAAAGACGAATATTGGGAAGAAATCCTAAATGATATTGATATGGATTTCATCCCAATAGAATACATTAACACTGTAGTCGTTGGATTTAATGATGGTAAAGAGTGGGAAATTGATATAACTAAAAGCAAACAGCAAACAACTGATGTAGAAACTGTTCTTGAAGACTTTTTTGAAGAATACGAAGACACAATTGAAACTGTTGATTTTAGATTAGATACTGCACGTCTAAAAGCAGATATTGGAAAGAGAACACACAGATTTCTTAAAGTAAACAAATAGTTTCTTGGTACATCGGATAAATATATAAAACAAGTACCAGGAGACTATTAATATGGCTTTAAAGCTAAGACGCGGAACGGAAGCAAACAGGACTAGTATTACGCCGGCTGAAGGCGAACTAATATACATTACTGACACTAAAAAACTATATTCAGGGGATGGCACAACTGCTGGCGGTGTATTAGTCACAGGCGGTGGCGCAGATATTCCAGGTATTACTGATAATACCACAGCCGGTGCAGTATTAACACTAGGCGACTTAGTCATTGCTATTGATGCAGATCTAAGTATTACTGGATACGAAATCACCGGCGATGGTGACATTGATATTACAGGCAATATTACAGCTAGTGGTGCAGGTACTGGCATCATAACAGCAAGTAGTTTTGTAGGTGATGTAACTGGTAATGTAACAGGTAACGCATCGGGCGCACACACAGGTACATTTGATGGTGATATGACTGGTAGTGTGTTTGGTAATGACTCAACTGTAATAGTTGATGGTAACAATAATACATTACACGGAAATTTAAAAGATATTAATAGTATATCATATGCTACACCTTTAGATATATCCAACGAAACAACTGGTGTAGTAAGTACTACATATTTGTCTAATACAGGCGAAGCGGCATATCTAAAAATTAGAAGAACAGATGCTGGTACAGCGCCTGATCAAAATGTTGGTCTATTAGCTTGGGATCAAGTTGATGACACTGGTACAAAAACATACGTATCATTTGCTGGCTGGCATTCAGGACTATATATCGGTACAGCATCTGATGGCACAACATATAACGCAACAAACTATGTAGGTATAACTGATGGTAATATGGCACTTGGTGACTATACTCCAGCAGCAGGTTTAAGACTTGATGTAAGAGGTAACGTAAAAGCAACCGGATTTATACAAACAGGATCATTTACAACAGCCGAACGTGACGCACTTACAGGCGCTGAAGGTATGATTATATATAATAGTACAACTAACCAATTAGAGTCTTATGAAAACAGCGCATGGGGCGCTACAGGAGGCGCTGGCGGTGGTAGCATTGGAAACTTTACTTTTGCTTCTAGTATTGTTGACACAGATGATTCGAGTGGTATTGTTATTACACCAGCTGTAACAATGAGCAGCGATCTAACAGTAGAAAACGATCTAGTAGTAAGTAACACTGTAACAGCAGGTAAGTTTGTATCAACTGGTACAGAAACACCTGAAATTAGCGCAGGTGCTAATTTAAATTTAACAGCAGGCAATGCTGTGGTAATAACAAGTTCGCCACTGCGTATGGCAAGTTTTACTACAACTGAAAGAAACGCATTAGCAGCCCAAAACGGTGACATTATATATAATACAACGGATAACAAATTCCAAGGGTATGAAAACGGTGCATGGGCTAACTTAATCTAAGGGGGCTTAAATGAGCGAAAAAGAATATATTGTCACACTTAAATCAGGTGTTGACTACGATGCATTTAATGCAGAAATGATTGCAAACACAGGGGCAGGAGATATTCCTACCCGTGCAGTAACAGTGGCAAACGCAAGACCATTAAGTCAACGCAACACACACTATAGCTTAACTGATGCAGAAGCTACTACATTGCGTAGTGACGTCAGAGTTGTTGATGTGCAGATTCCTCCAGAACTTAGAGATGATATTGAAATTGGAAATAATGCACGGGTTACTGATACGTTTAGAAAGACTAGTGCTATTACCGCAGCTGATCTAAACTGGGGTAATGCTAGATGTGTTGTTAACGAAGACTTATGGGATAGCGGTACAACTAGTATAACAGCAGACTTTCCGCATACACTAACAGGACATGGTGTTGATGTTGTAATACAAGACTCGGGCATACAACCTGATCATATTGAATTTACAAACGAAGCGGGTGTAAGCCGTGTTAAACAAATTGACTGGTATGCAGAAAGCGGAGTAAGTGGTACACAAAACGCAAACCATTATAGAGACTACAATGGACACGGATCGCACTGTGCCGGTACTGTAGCAGGTCGTACATTAGGTTGGGCGAGAAACGCTGACATATATAGTGTAAAGGTTAACGGGCTAGAAGGCACAGGCGATAGCGGCACAGGTATTGGTATAGGAGATTGTTTTGATGTTATCAAAGGATGGCACAACAACAAACCAGTGGACCCTAAGACTGGATTTAAGCGCCCTACAGTAGTCAATGCTAGTTGGGGATATAGTGGAACACGTACTGCTGACCCTACTGCTATAACCTATAGAGGCAATAGTTTAACACCAGGGACCGACGGTGTAGTAAATAGTGACGCAGATTGGAATACATATTTTGGTATCATTCCACAGTACTATAGTCTCGGAACCGCTAGAAGACTTAATGTTAGAGTAGCAAGTGTAGATGCTGACGTTGAAGAATGTATAGCAGCAGGTATACACTTCTGTATAGCAGCTGGTAATAGTTATTGGTACATTGATACCGCTACAGGCGACAATTGGAATGATACAATTACTGTAGGCAATGGCGCAGAAACTCCATATAGAGGCAGCAGTCCATATACCACCGATGCATTTATGGTTGGTAATATAGATACTAGCTACCAAGGATCATTAGAACAAAAAGCAGAATCAAGCTGCCACGGTCCAGGAGTAGATATTTTTGCACCGGGTACAAGTATTATGAGTTGTGCTAGTACAGACAAATCAGGTGCATGTGATTTAACAGATGGCACTCAAGCAAGTGCAAGTACTGTACAATCGCCTATTGCAGGTTCAGGTGCTACAGACGAATACATGAAGATATCAGGTACTAGTATGGCGTCTCCGCAGGTAGCAGGAATGGTAGCAAGTGTGCTTCAAGCTAATCCAGGCATGACACCAGCACAAATGAAAACATACATTCATAACAATGCTACACAAGATTTGTTGTTTACTGATACACAATCTGGCAGTAGTCCAGTTACACATGCTTTTGTAATTGATGCTGCTAACGGCACAAGTGATTATACATTCAATAGTGCCACAGACCGCAGTGGTGCTGTAAGTGGCAATGATCCAGCAATTACTATATACGAAGATGATACAATTACACTTACAAATAACACCGGCGCTCATCCGCTGTATATAAAATGGCAGAGTTCAACCGGCACAGGCGATATTGTAAGTACACCGGCTGCAACAGGACAAGGTCCTACAAACGGCACAGTTAGTTGGACACCCACAGTACCAGGTGTATATTACTATCAGTGTAGTGCGCATCTAGGAATGAACAATACTATTACAGTTTTGCCTAAACAGCAATGGGGCGATGACGATAGCATTACTAGAAGTCCTAACAGAATACTTTATTCACCGTTGTGGAAAAGTAGTGAAAGTATAGTTATGAAAGGTTCTATAACAAGGACTTAACAGTTTTAATATCAAATAAATTTTTAATTGACAACGTATTGATAGTTTGTTATAATACTACTATGTTTCAGTATACAAAAAATAATCATGTAGATGTTGGATTTACTTGTGACGAAGATTTTTACTTTAAACACGGAACTGTAGCTTCATACAAATCGTGGCGCAATGAATGTAAATCAACCGCACAAGAACTTTATGATTTACATGGTAATAATCTTGTATTGTTATTAAGTGGCGGCCTTGATAGTGAAGTAATGTTGCATAGTTTTATTGCGTGTGGCATAACTCCTAGAGTAGCTATATTTAGATACGAACGTAATCTTAACTTACACGATATAAACTATGCATTAAGGATATGTGCAGCTAGAGGCATTTCTCCAGAAATCATCGATATTAATGTAGAAACTTTTTTTAACACAGTGTTGTTAGATTTTGCATTAAAAACTCGTTGTAGTAGTCCGCAACTTAATCTATATTATTATTATGCAAATCAGCTTGATGGCATTCCTGTATTTGGTGCTGGTGAAAACTATCTAATACGTCATATAGGCAAAAAAAATATATACGATTGTGAAGAAGCAAGAGTTGGCACAATATACACATATTTTCGTAGCATACAAAGAGAATGTATTCCGGCATTTTTTCAGTATACACCAGAAACAATGGTAAGCTACTTACAAAAAGAAAGTGTATATCGTTGGGTAGAAACAGCTTTCAACGATCGATATATAAACAGTAAAAAGATTAAACCAAGTATTATTGCTGAAGATTTTGATATTGAGCCTAGAGGCAAACTTACTGGCTTTGAACTAATGATGGATTTAGATAAAACATATCGAGACAAGTTACTAGCAATGAACTTGGGCGATGGCGGCGAACAACTAATACCATTTGAAGAATACATTTCTATGTTTGGTGTAGAGCTACTGAGACCAATAAAATATGAATAAACATGATCTAATCAAGTATTTAAATGAACATGAAATAAGTTTAGGGTTAACTAGTAATACTAGCGAACTACGCTTTATTAATAATACATTTGGGTATGGTAAGTTTGCTACTGAGAATATCAAAGAAGGTGATATCATTTATCGTGTTGGTGGTATGTGGTTAACTGAAAAAGAAAAAACTATATACAAAGAAGATTATTTTCATTTAGTTGATAACGCATGGCATTTTCAAGGTGGACTAAAATACTGGCTTAATGGATGTCATAATCATAGTTGCAAACCTACAGCATATGTACAAGAAAACTTAATCATTGCATTGCGTGATATTAAACAAGGTGAACAAATAACTGTAGATTATGCCGGGTTTATTGATCACAATTATACTATCATTGATAAATGCTGCTGCGGTGCAGAACAATGTCGGAAACATATAACTGGCAAGGATTGGTTAATACACAGACTACCGGAAGTATACAACTATCGTGTTAGTGGTACTATTTTGACAAAGTGGCTACAAGATCAAAAAATCTAGTATAATTATTATGATCAGCAATAAACATAGGCAAAAATAATAGTGTGTTATTTGCTTGACGTATAAGATATCCTTGTTTTTGTAATTCTCTACGTATGTATATTCCGTTTTCAACATGAATACCAAACACTAATCCTTTGTTTGTATAATCCAAGTTATGCTCATTTAACTGTTTGCAAAATGCATTTTGCAAATCTATCAATTGATATTTCATGTCTTCGACTTGTTTTATAGTTTGTAATAGTGCATGACTGCCTTGTGGATGGCCACTCATTGTATATCCATGCGAAAATACTCTATCTGTATTTTTTATATATTCGCCTATATCTTTATTAACCAATGTTGCACTTAGCGGAAAAACTCCATTGGTTAATCCTTTACTAGCAATAAGAATATCTGGTTTGTAATCAAAACTATAGTCGCCTCTGCCAAGTGCAGTAACAGTTTCATCAAATATGATACAGAATTTGTACTGCTGTTTCAAGTTAAATAGTTGCTGTAATGTTTCCTTATCAAACTCTATAACACCATTTGTAATCATTATAGGCTCTATAATAACTGCTGCTGTATTGCTGGTTACAGCGTCTAACAGCGCCTTGTAGCTGTTGTATACACTTGCTTGAGTGCTTGTACCATGATAACCTACACTGTATGCTAACACGTCTTGCTTACCTGTATAATATTTTGCAATGTATATAGCAGTGTCTATTGCATCGCTTCCACTATGGCCAAAAAATACTCTATCATACCCAAACCATTTACATATTTGTTCAGCGGCCTGTTCTGTTGATTCAGTGCTACTCCAAAAATGCGTTGGGTAATAATGCAGATCAGTTGTAGAAGTATACATTGGATTATTGTATCCAAAGTTTACATTCCATAATCCACTATTACAATCGATATATGTCTTATCGTCAGCGTTTGTTACAGTATCATTTTTTCCCGAAACAAAAACTTCTGGATTTGTAAATCTACTATGGTTTGAATAAGAAAATATTTGTCTAGACATTAAACTCATCTACTGTATATTCAACACAATCTGCTATTAAAAAGACACTTTCATCTTGTTCAGTAATAATACTATGTGTAAATTTTGGATCAAAAAGAAAAGCATCGCCTTCTTTTAAACTTAAATCATTTCCGTTATAACGCCAATCTGTATGTGCAGTTTCTTTACTTATACACTGAACATAACGAATTGGACTATCTTTATCTACGTGCATTGGCAACTTATGAGGTCCTTTATGAATACTATACCACAAATACTTAAAATTGTATTTTGTACAAGTATTAATATATTTTTTATTATTTGCAATATCAAGATCAAAACTATGTATTGTTACATTATTGTATAAATCATCGTATATAATATTTCCAGTTTTATCCATATATAGAGTTGTACTACCAACAGGCTGCTGCATACACCAGTTTTCCATTTTCCATTCATTGCTAGATGTTGTCTGTGTATCGATTACATTGTTGATTGGATTATATAAATTTATAATAATCCAATCGTTGATTACATGTTCAAGATCAGAATATAAGTTTTGATTTATTTGTTTTTTATATAACTTTTTAAAATACCTAGTATCGAATAAAGGATCTACAAACTTTATGGTATTCATGTATTAATGCTTTCTTTTTTACTCTTATACTTTTCTTCAATCGGATACATCCAGCTACTATTATAAGTTATATTTCCTGTAAGATCATTATTTTTCAATAACCCAAGATGATATTTTCCTATCCATTCAATATTTGATTTGTATACATAATCGGGCACAACTCCAGAACATAATGTTTTTGTAGCTTCATGATGATTTAATCCAAAGCTACGAAGTCTTGGATATGCCCAAAAACTTACATTATAGTCAGCATGTCTTTCAAACTGTGTACGGGGATGATTTGACATCATGTCTTCCCATAGTACTGCAATCTCCTTGGCTTTAGGCAAATCCATAGTACCATGCCTCCAATAATATTCAGGATGCCATTTTACTTCTTGTATGTCAAACCTACTAGGTTTTTCACTAAATGCATTACTAGTCCGATTGCCAGCATCTGATACAAAAAGTATCTCGTATTGTGCTTTATCAATTATTTGTTGCTCAATCAGCCAGTTAGCAGTTTTCATTAAACTTTCTTCAGTTTCGCCCGGAAGCCCAATAATAAAGCTAGTAAGAATAAAAATTTCGTCGCCGGCTTTTTCACGCATCCATTCTAATATACCCTTGATTTTTTCAGGGTCTAATCCTTTGCCTGCTACTTTGCCAGCTGTACTATCTAATGTTTCAACTCCGAGGAACATGCCCCTGCAACCCATATCTAACATCTTATCCAGCATCTGAGGATACTTATGAAACATATCAGGTCTTGCATAAGAAACCCATTCGATTTTAAATGGAAGACTACTTATAACATCATGCATCATATTAATTTTTGCCATGCTGTCGTTTACTGTATCATCAGTAAGTTGATATCCAGTTGTTCCAAAATGCTCATAGTTATAAAGTAGTTCTTGTTTTAAACATTCAGGACTTTTTATAACAGTTCCGCTATGATCATAAAAACAAAACTTACATCCAAATCTACAACCTTTTGATATTTCTAAAGGAAGCCATTCTCCTGGTTGCACACTATCTTGTGCTGTCCATTTTGTTTGTGTAACTATTGCACCTTTGCCAGCTAGTGCAGGTTCATTAATAAATGTTACATTGTCTTTTATACGCATTTGTGAAGGATCTAGTTCTCCATTTAAAAAATCAACCATTGTCCTTTCACTGTACCCGTGAAACGCATAATCAACATATTCTTGTAGTGCTTTAGGCAAAGACTTGCCTACCTTTCCATTTACAAAATGTTGTTTGTAAATCGTATCTACTAATGCACCACCAATTATTATTTTAGCATTAGGTGCTCGGCGCTTTAGTTCTGCAAACCAGTCGCAACATTCTTCATGACTAAAATGCCACAAGTTAAACTGGCCTTGTGTAGGATTAAACGGATTGTTTAAAAATGTTAAACTCAATGCAATATACTCAGTGTCAGGAGTTACTATTTGTTCAAAAAAATCAAAAAAGTTATCTAGTTTAGTAAAATAATCAAATACTATTGCTTCGTATTTTGTATGTTCTCTAATATTACTAGCTACTGTATATGGACCCATATATCTAGACCAAAAGTTGTATTTGCTACTACCTAAATACTTTCCTCCTGTATAGTTAGTATTTCTAACTGTTATTTCTAATCCGCTTTCTTTTTTAATGTCAGTAAATGCAGATTGATACATATCTTCTCGTTCGGTTTCGTCAAGGAAATGCGATCTAAACTTTGTACCACCTGTACCTCTTACATCATAGATATCGCTTAAAATTATTATCCTACTCATAATAAGTTGTTTTTCCTTAAATATTCATTTGCTAGTTTTTTATAGTTAGAAGCGTGTTGTCTAATCCATGTTGTATTATTTTTATCTGCACGAATGATCTCACTGTGTGTAAATCTTAGATTACTAGCACGACTGTATCCTAAGTAAGATGTCATAATACGTTTTTGCCATGCAGATCCTTGTTGTGCTTGTTCAATAATATTTATCAAGTCTGACTTTGTCATATCGCCGTTTTGCCAATCTTCAACATATATACCATTAGCGTTTTTTTCAAGTGTAACTGTATATCCGTATTTTTCAGGATTGCGTTGTATTCTACTATAATCAATAGTATATTCTTTGTTAGGATCATATCCGCCAATATATAGAGGAGTTATCTCCCAAGCATCAAGCCACGGCTGTGTACTGATCCAATCTACTAGTTCAATACAACTAGACTTTGTTTCTCCTGGCAATCCTAGTATAAATCCACTGCCTTGTACTATACTATCACCCCATGCACTTTTACATTGTTCTAACGCACTTTCAATAATATGACGTTTGGTTACTTTGCCTATAAGAGGTCCTACATGATCAGTAACTGTTTCGATTCCCCATTGTATACTACGACAGCCACTTTCTTGTATCATACTAATCATTTCAGGCTTTTGGTATAACAAGTCAAGTCTGCCAAAACCACTCCATGTAATATCAAACGGTAAGTCAGTAAATACATTGTGTATCAGACTCATCTTTCGCATGTTTTCGTTGAGCTGATAATCAGTAATCATGTAGTGCTGTGTACCAAAACGTTCATAGTTTTCTATTAGTACATCTCGCAAATGTGTTTCGTCTAAGGTCCAACTATTTACTGCTTTTTTAGGATAGTCACAAAAGGCACAGTTAAAGGGACAACCTCTACTAATTTCTAATGGTAATGCTTCATGTGGAAATATATAGTCATCGTCCGTCCAGTGTATTTTACTGTACCTAAACTCTTGCTCTGTCATACTACCATAGTCAAGTTCTGACTTAACAAAGTTGGTATCAGGAAACTGTTTCATTAATCCTAATACACTTTTATCTGCCATGCCGCCAACCCATAAATCTACCATGGGATACTTTTTTT
>Ga0209771_1002185_pt1 | contig 12033 bp, 5 predicted proteins | sample SaaInl59LU_5_DNA_FD_184639 | JGI IMG/M metagenome (GOLD analysis project Ga0209771, IMG submission 184639) | Marine microbial communities from expanding oxygen minimum zones in the Saanich Inlet - ESP_59LU_5_DNA (SPAdes) (version 2) | ecosystem: Environmental > Aquatic > Marine > Intertidal zone ...
CTTGAATTCCTGGTAAATAATAGGTTCCTAAGTATGATGCATTGAGCATAACGTTAAATGTGTTGGTGCCATATTTCCCTTTTTTATTTAAATCGAAATAGAAATTAACACGATCGTCTCTAATATCTGTAAAACGAGCATCGCTTCGTTTCGTTACGCTTCCAAAATCTGTAAAACGTGTGTTTACTATTTCCCATCCAGATGGAAAAATTTGAGTTAATGCAACATCTGTAACGCGTTCGTTTTTAAGGTTAGAAACTGTTACTGTGGCCACAAAATCTTGACCTTGTTTTAGGCTTTCTATATTAATTTCATTGCCTTTTAAATCTTTATAAATAACACTAGTACTCAAGCCTCTTTGTTCTACTAATTCTTCACCCAATGGTAATTTTCCAGAATTTAACACACGAACATAAACTACATTACCTTGCTTGTTTTTAAAGCTTAAGGTGTTGTTGCCATCTTTCACATTTAATGTTCTTTGGGCAATCGCGCTATTGGTCTTTATGTTTTGGGTTTTACCGTTAATGGTGTATTCTAAATCAAGAGATTTTCCTCCATTTTTTTTCACCATTTTTGCCATAGCAAGTAAACTATAAGCTGTTGTTTGTGTACTCATCCAACGGTTACTCGATAAATCTTTAGCTAAGGTTTTTGTTAATTCTTGCATTCTAGAATCTTTGGTTAATACCATAGTTTCTAATGCCATGGCACGATTTCTATCTATAGAGCCATAAGTATAATAGTTATATCTAGGCGCTTGAAATTCTATATTGGCTGTTTTAGAAATAGCTTTACTAGCCTCAGTTTGTCCTGCTAAAGCGTAAGCAGCTGCTAATCTCCATTTTGCTTCGTTAGAAATTTCACTAAACTCTTTAAGCCTATTCATTGCACCTAAATCTGGACTTCCAGCTAATGCTAATGTGTATAATCTGTAGGCTTGAGCTAAATCGCTATTGTAGGTTTTGTAGCTTGGTCTCCAGCTTCTGGCTGCTTCTTTTTGGTATTTTATCCAGTTGCTTTTAAATGTTAATGGTAGAACAAATCCAAGTTTTTCGGCTTCTATCATAAAATGACCAGAATAGCTTGTTCCCCAATCGTTGGCAGAAGCTCCTCCCATCCAATAACTCATGCCTCCATTTGGTCTTTGAAAATTCCCTAAACGTTTAATTCCGTTTTCGATATTAGATTGAATTTCTTGTTTTTTCTTCAACGGAATATCAAAAATTTCATTTAAATATAACTGCGGAAACACTCCAGACGTTGTTTGCTCTACACAACCATGAGGATATTGTACTAAATACTGTAATCTACGAGAGAAATCCATTGGTGGCATTGTTGAAAACTCTACTGTTGCACTATTAGAGCCAGCAACTCCAAAGGTTTTAAAATCTAAATTATCTGAAGCTGATTTCTCTAGTGTTTTATCAAGTGATTGAGATGTTATCGGATTCACATTCTCAACATCCAATTCCACTTTGTAAGTCGATTTTTCACCATTTCCAGACGCAATAACTTCTACAGTGTTTATACCATTTGCTTGACTAACATCTAATTCGAAAAATGCCATTTGCTCGTCTGGTTTTACAAAAGTCAATGTTTTAGATTGTTCACCTACAATGGTAATACCGTTACTTAATTTAAGCTTAATGTCAACCTTTTTAACCTTTGGTTCCATTGCAAAAACAGTAACTGGAAGTGTCACTTTTTCACCAGGACTTAGTTTTCTTGGTAAAGTTGCCAAAACCATTAATGGTTTTTTTACTTGTACTGCTTTATCTGTACTTCCATAAGCTTCAGTTTCTGTATTACCAGCAACAACCATTGTTCTTACAGAGCCAATATAATTTGGCATTTTAATGCTATGTGTTGTTCTTCCTCCAGCTTCTAATTTAAAAGGACCTAATACTTTAACAACAGGCTTAAAACGGTTTGCTTTTTTATTTTTTCCACCAGCTGCACTTCCATCACCACCAATAGCGAATATTTGATCTATACTACCAGAATAAGCTCCAATAACATCGTCGAAAATATCCCAAGTTTTTACTCCTAAAGCTTCACGAGCATAAAAAGCAGACCAAGCATTTGGTGTTTTAAAACGTGTCAAGTCTAACAAACCTTCCTCAACCATTGCTATAGTATAGGTCATTGGCTTATCATTTTTTTCTGAAACAATAACTGTAAATTCTTCTTCAGGACGCAACACACTAGGCATTCTAATTTCTGGTTCTAATTTAGTATTTGGATCTTCAACTAAAATTGGAATAACTCCATAGAGACGTAATGGCAAGTCATTTGCAGTTGTCGCATGTGGTTGTAATAATGATATATTTACAAACACATTTGGAGCCATTGCTTTTGTAATAGGAATATCTACAACCGTTTCACCTGCTTTTGTTTTTAACCATTTGTGTTCTATAACTTCGGTTCCATTTTCTATAGAAATAAGAGCACGACCTTCAGTTCCAGATGGAAAGGTGATTTTAGCTGTTTCACCAACATTGTAGTTTTCTTTATCTGCTGCGAACACTAACATTTTTGCAGCTTCTTTGTCGCCAGAAGGTTGTCTTTTCCACCAGTTTTTGTAGAAGTCTGCTGTTCGACCTGTTGCGTGTCCACTTTTAGGATCGTAAACGCGAATTAAATAACGTCCACCTTCTGCTTCAGGCACATTAATAGTAACACTTGCTTTTCCTTTAGAATCTGTGTTTATTATACTATTCATAAACGGCCTATGAAAAGAACTAGAAGTGTATTTTGATAAGTTATCATAAGACGAATTCCACCACCAACGCCATTCAACCTTATAGACTTTAACTTCTAAGCCATTACGTTTTATTGGTTTTCCTTGATCGTCGACCACAACAATATCGAAGGTTTGGTTTTCGTCTGTATAAAACGAACCATAAGCACGACCTTTAGGAGAGCGTAATCCAACAAACGATTTGTATGGTGCGTATTTTTTAGTAAAAGCATCCATAGAAAAATCGCCTCCATTCTCGAAAGCACGCACTAAAAACTGAACGTTTAACATGCCTGGAGCGTTTTGTCCTACGCTTAATTTATTATTGATTTCAGCAAATCCTTCTTCGTCTACATTACCTTCAAAAACATTTAATTCTTCTTGAGTGAAAGAACGAGAAGGATCTCTAAAAGTATAATCTTTGTAATTTTTAAAAGGCGTGTAAGCGTTGCTAAATTTTGCTTTAATTTCAGTTTTCCCATTTTTAGCAGGTGCTCCATGTAGCCAATTTACATTAAGAGTTCCATTTAATGCTTCGCTTCCAGAGAGTACTTCATCTTTAAAATCGACTTTAATTTTTAAACGATTAGGTTTAACGGTTTCAATTTTTAAACTTTTGTAAAAAGTTGCACCACCAACACTCACTTTTGCGTTCCAGTTACCTGTTTTGTTTTCGGTAGATGTTGGCACAGTAAAGGTGTAAAAATCGTTAACATTTTCGCTAGTAATTTTCTTGTATGCTAGTTTTCCATTAGGATCTGTAACTTCCATTTTTACGGGATGACCTTTTGGTAGTTTGTTACCATTATCGTCTAAAATAAAAGTAAGATGTAATGAGTCTCCAGGCCTCCAAACACCACGTTCACCATATATATAACCTTTTAGACCACGTTGTAAATGGTTTCCAGAAACATCGAATTTACTTAAAGAAAGTGCGCGACCATCTCTTAATTTAATATAAGTTTTGTTATTATTTTTACTAACAATAGCAAATGCTGCATGACTCTTAACTTGCATTTTTGCTAAGCCTTCTTGATCTGTGTTTGTACTAGAAATTTCCTGTTGTTGGTAGTTGTAGAGCGTTACTTTTGCACCAGCTTCTACATTAGTATTTAAAATATTTGTAACTGCAAAGTAGTAATTATTATTAGTGCCTTTTTTTACTATTACACCTAGGTTTGAAGCTAATAAATTTTGTGAAATCTCACGATCTTGATTGTAATAAGCTGCATGACAAGGATTATCACGTTCTCTCCAATTGTAGCTATAACTTCGATATCTATATGTTACGTTATCCCAATAGTCTTCCTCGCGTTGCTCTTGGTCTTCTGATGTGTTTTCTGAATACTCATCGCCATAATACTCGTCTTCATAATATTCGTCTTCATAGTAATCTTCATTGTCTTCAGAATTTGTAATATTTGTGTTTACTTCGCAATTATAAAGAGAGTATTCCTTTTTAAAACTTATTTCTATTCTGTAAAGCGCTCCAGGATCTGCTGTAAATATTTTAGATAAATCTGCACTATAGGTTTTCCATTTTCCAGAGTTTTCTAAATCATCGTTAATAAGCGTAATCGTTTGTTTTGCTATACGTCTACCTACTTGTCTAATACTGTTTTCGTTTCCACCTTGTAACTCATTATCTTGTAAAAACTGAAGCACATTGTCTTCGTAGATTTTAATAACTTTCAGATCTACTTTTTTCAGGTTTACGGCTTCAAAATTGAATTTTAATTCTTGGGAGTTTGGAAGTATTACACCACTATTTATTAAACGCACATTTGGTTTTATTTCATGGAAAGAAATAAATTCAGAAAATGGTTTTTTCAACTTATAACCTTCGGTATTTAATATTCCTTGAAAGACATCTAGGCGAACATTTCCTGTGATTTTTGAATCTGGATAGACTTTTAAAACATTACCATCGACAATATATTTAGGGCTTTTTATATTTTGAATCGTAATTAATCCATCGAAATTTTGTTGCTTTTTTATAGGATCTGAAAAGTTAATAGACAGGTATTGCTCAGGATTTTGAATCGCATCTATTTTTGTAATAGTAAAGTTGTTTTTTCCAGGAATTTTAACCGTGTTTTCACCAGAGTTATCTGCCTCTATTACTTTTCCGTTCCATTTTACTAGTATCTCACTATCTTCGACTTTACGACTAATACTATCTATTTTAAATTCAAAAAACCTTGAAGGTACACGCTCTTCATTCCATTCTATATTTAGTTTTTTTCCACCTTGAGAGGCATCAACCAATTGTTTTGCTTGTTCTGTTGTTATATTGTCTGCAGATTTTACAACACCTAGTAAATATTGCCATTCTTTACTATAAGATTGTAAATCGTTAGTCACCACATTAAAGTTGGGTGTTATGGTTTTAAATTGAAAAGTATAATCTGAATAATCAGAAGGTATATCTGGATAAATTTCTCTTAATTTAACAGTCACTGAATACTCTGTATCTGGATCTAAAGCCTCGTTTGGAGTAAACGTTAACGCATGTTTATTCGCTATTTTTAAATTTCCTGAAACCTGAGGTTTTATAGAGATGAGGTTTTCATCAATTTCATTCCCAGTTTCCCAACCTTCAACTTCTTTGGCTAAGCTAATTTGGATGTTGCTTGCCGTCGATATTCGTCCTGATGTAGTATAACTAATATAGTCTCTAAATTTAAAAAGATTATCTGTCTCAGTTTCTTTTTTAGTACAGGATAGCGATATAAAGATACAGAACGCTAGGGCAAAAATGGATTTAATTTGCATTGGAATATTGGTTTAAGATGAATTATAGAAAAAGAAAACGTGTGAGAGTATTCTTGTTAATATAACTACGCGTTAATGTTTAGTTTTAGTCTTTAGCTGGTTGTTATGATTTTGTTAAAGTTTTATTTTGAGTAAATACCAATTGTTAATTCACCTTTGTCATTCATGCTTGCACGATACATTCCTGCGGTGTTAAATTCCATAACCATATTTCCATTTTTATCAACAGCAATAATACCACCATTTCCTCCTAAATCTGGTACTTTTCTCAGAATCACTTCTTTCGCTGCTTCCTCTAAAGACAAGTCTTTGTATTCCATTAATGCAGAAATATCATGCGCTACTGTAGCGCGAATAAAAAATTCTCCCCAACCAGTTCCTGAGACTGCACAAGTAGCATTGTTGGCATAATTTCCTGCACCAATTATTGGCACATCTCCAACACGACCATACCTTTTATTTGTCATGCCACCTGTAGAAGTTCCAGCTGCTAAGTTTCCTTTTTTATCTAAAGCGACACAACCAACAGTTCCATATTTACTGTCTTTTATATCTGCATCGTAAAATGCTGAGGTTTTGTTTTTAGTCTTTTCTTGTTCTTTTTTTATAACACGTTTTAAAGTGTTTAATCTGTTTTCGGTTTTAAAATATCCTGGAGAAACGATTTCTAAATTTTGTTCTTTCGCAAAAGTTTCTGCTCCATCACCAGCCATCATAACGTGTGGCGAATTTTCCATGATTGCTCTTGCTAAATTAATTGGGTTTTTTACAGTTTTTGTTCCTGCCGATGCACCTGCGTTTAAAGTTTTACCATCCATTATTGAGGCGTCTAATTCGTTAGTTTCTGCATTGGTAAATACAGCGCCTTTACCAGCATTAAATAAAGGCGAATTTTCTAAAACATTAATGGTTTTTTCTACTGCATCGAGACTACTTCCTCCTTTGTCTAAAATAGAGTAGCCAACTCTTATTGCTTCTTCAAGTTTAGCTTTATATTCCGCTTCTTTTTCTTCAGACATATTTTTTTTTAAAATAGTGCCAGCGCCTCCATGAATAACTATAGCAAACTCATTTACTTTTTCAGAATTAGACTTTGGATCAGGATTTTCTCGCGTCATATTATCGGGATTTTTATCTGGATTTGGAACGAGTTCTCCACAATTTAACATAAAAAAAAAGAGCAATAATAAGTGGGTTGGTTTTTTCATTTTTGGTTTGTCTTTAGTGCTTTAAAGTTACTGTTTTTTTATGAAAGTTATAACCTTTAAAACGCAGATTTATTAGTATATTCGCATCAAAATTAAATAATTCGTAAAAATTCAATATATATTATGGCAGTTTCAACTGATTTCGGAATAAAAGAAGCTTTAAAACAATTAGGTATAAAAGAGATAAATGATGGGACATCTACTGGTTCTAATAACTTTGGAAGTGGTGAAGCTATTTCTTCATATTCACCAACAGATGGTTCTTTAATTGGTAAGGTATCAACAACTACAAAAGCAGATTACGAAAAAGTTATGGATGCAGCAACAACTGCATTTATATCTTTTAGAACAATGCCTGCACCACAAAGAGGTGAGATTGTTCGTCAATTTGGAAATAAATTAAGAGCGTTAAAAGAGCCTTTAGGTAAATTGGTGTCTTACGAAATGGGAAAATCTTTACAAGAAGGTTATGGTGAAGTTCAGGAAATGATTGACATCTGTGATTTTGCTGTAGGTTTATCACGTTCTTTAAATGGGCAAACAATTCCATCTGAAAGACCACAACACGTTATGAGAGAGCAATGGCACTCTCTTGGTGTGGTAGGTGTTATTTCTGCATTTAACTTTCCAGTTGCTGTTTGGGCTTGGAATACAGCTTTAGCATGGGTTTGTGGTGATGTTTGTGTTTGGAAAGCTTCAGAAAAAGCACCAATTTGTTCGGTTGCTTGCCAAAACATAATTGCTGAGGTTTTAAAAGAAAACAACTTACCAGAAGGGATTTCTTGTATTATTAATGGAGACTACAAGGTAGGAGAAATGATAACTACAGACCATAGAATTCCATTAATATCTGCAACAGGTTCTACAAGAATGGGACGTATTGTTGGAGCAACAGTAGCAGAGCGTTTTGGGAAAAGTTTATTAGAATTAGGAGGAAATAACGCTATTATTATTACACCAACTGCAGATTTAAAAGTAGTTGTTCCTGGTGCTGTTTTTGGTGCTGTTGGAACTTGTGGACAACGTTGCACTTCAACAAGAAGATTAATTATTCATGAAAGTGTTTACGATAAAGTTAGAGATGCTATTGTTGGAGCTTATGGGCAGTTAACGATAGGTAATCCTTTAGACGAAAAAAATCATATTGGACCATTAATCGATATAGACTCTGTAAACACCTATTTAGCAGCCATTGAAAAGGCAAAAGCAGAAGGTGGAAATGTATTAGTAGAAGGTGGTGTTTTAGAAGGAGAAGGCTACGAATCTGGATGCTATGTTAAACCAGCAATTATTGAAGCAGAAAACAGTTTTGAAATTGTACAGTCTGAAACTTTTGCTCCAATTTTATATTTAATGAAATACACAGGAGAAGTTGAAAATGCAATCGCTGTTCAAAATGGTGTTGCACAAGGTTTATCGTCTGCAATTATGACCAATGAAATGAAAGAAGCAGAAAAGTTCTTGTCTTACGCAGGATCAGATTGTGGAATTGCCAATGTAAACATTGGAACGTCTGGTGCCGAAATAGGAGGTGCTTTTGGAGGAGAAAAAGAAACAGGAGGAGGACGTGAGTCTGGATCTGATGCCTGGAAAGTTTATATGAGAAGACAAACAAATACTGTAAATTATTCAGACGAATTACCTTTAGCTCAGGGAATTAAGTTTGATTTATAATAGAACAAATATTTTATTAAAGAGCCACATCGAAAGATGTGGTTTTTTTATACTATAAAAATTAATTATTTACAGTTTTATCTTAAAAATAGATTAGTTATTTAATTTTTAACACTTTATATTTTAATTTAATAAAAAAAACGTTAAAATTTAATTTATTTTTAATAACTTAAGACCGCTAATTTAAAACCAATATTATAATGAGTAAAAAGACCAACTATCTTCTTGGTATTTTGCTAACAATTGTTTTCGGTACTATTCTTTATTACTTTTTTTACTGTAAGCCTTGTTTAGAAGCGACAAATAAAGAAGCTGAAACCAAAAATTTAGTAACAGAACCAGAAGTTCAAAACGCAACAACAAACATGTTTTCGATAATAGATTCGAAAAGCAGTTTAAAATTTAATGCCAGTGAGAACTTAAATTTTAAAGGTTCTAGTTTTTCTCTTTTAGAACCAGTAGCAGAAGGTTTAAAATCTGAAATAGCAAGATTATCAACATACCTTAATGATAATCCTAGTAAAATGGTTGACATTACAGGGCATTATACTAGTAACGAAAAGAACACTTCGGCATTTCCTAATCTTGGGTTAGCTAGAGCAAATGCTGTTAAAAACTACTTTGTTTCGCATGGTATGTCTTCTAAAATGTTAAACACCTATGGTAAATTAGACGATAGTTTAATTCCAGATGCTTCAGACCTGTATTATGGACCATTATCTTATACTATTAATACAAGAGATGCAAACGATTCGAGTGAAGCCGATGGATTAAAAGTGCTGCATGACGAAATTGTTGCAAACCCATTAATATTATACTTTGATACAGCATCTGCATCTATTAAATTAAATGCCGAACAACGCCTGAAAGTTGCAAAGATGGTAAGATATTTGGATAAAACAGATGATTCTTCTATAAAATCTATTGGACATTCAGATAATACAGGAAATCGAGAAACCAATATAAGATTAGGATTAGATAGAGCAGAATTTGCCAAGAATTATTTAGTAAGTAATGGTATTTCTTCTACTAAAATTAATAGCTCTTCTAAAGGACCAGACGAACCTATTGCAGATAATAATACCGAAGAAGGTAAAGCTAAAAACAGAAGAGTAGTAGTAACTTTAAACTAACAATTAAAAATTTATAATTATGACATTATTATCAAACATACCATGCTGGTTAATACCAGTATTAGTTGGCGTAATTAGCGCAATTTTAGGCTACTTCTTAGGACGTCTTTTAGGAGGAGGAGAAAAAGTAACAGAGACAAGAGCAAATGTAGATGTTTACAAGAATAGAATTTTTAAATTAGAAGCAGATTTAGAGGCTTGTAAAGCCAATAAAAAATCAACATTCACAGGAGGAAACTCTTCTATAGCAACTCCAGAAGTATCAAGCCTTGCAGCAGCTCCAACTGGAGTAGCTTTTGATAAAGCTGCTGCAAAAGCTGCCTTTGGTAAAAATATTAAACAAGACGATTTAACTGTAGTTGAAGGTATTGGTCCAAAAATTAAAGAATTATTTCATAATCATGAGGTAACTACTTGGGCTGGATTAGCAGATTGCTCTATAGAAAAGTGCCAAGAAGTATTAAAGAGTGGTGGAAAACGTTTCGAAATACACAAACCAGGCACTTGGCCAGAACAAGCTAAATTAGCTGCTTCTGGACAGTGGCAAAAACTAAAAGATTGGCAAGATAATTTAGATGGCGGAAAATAAATTTTAGCTATAATTAAATACTATAAACTGTTTTTTCATAGTGTTTTGAAAAAACAGTTTTTTTATATTTCAACTTTAATTGTATTTCACTTTACGTAAAATTCTAAGAGACTCCTTAAATCTACTATACACAGCTAGGCTGTAAGCTTTCAAAAAAGGTTTAGCTTCGTTTAGTTTATCTATAGCTTCATGAAAACCATTTAAATAACAAATAAGGTAGGTTGCTGGTAAGTTTTTAACATCATTTTGTTGAGATAATGTAAGCTTACTTCCTTTTTTTAAATGTTCTAATAAAGCATTGTTTGCATTGTAAATATGATGTAATATTTTTTTATCGAATTCCGGAGGCTGAAAAACTAAAGTGCTATCAATACTATAATTAGCGTTGTCGTGAAATTGAATTTCGGTTTCTTCTAAAGGATAATATTTATAGCTGTTTTGAAGTCCTAACGATACATATTCTATAATTTTAAAACAATCATTATTAAAAGAAATAGAAACTTCATCTAAAGCCGAATAAAATAAACGCACTTGTTCGTTAATAAGTTCTATATCTACGCGAGAATAAAACACTTCATTTTTCACCCCCTTTTTTTGTCCAGCCCAACACACTACAAAATACTCTTTAAACACTTTGTATTGCGGATTGTAATCCTTGCGTTTATCCATAAAATCAAAAACACCATCAAGTGTATATTCTATATTGTTATGAGAATGGCTCTCTATAGCTCCAACAATTTTAGAGTTTACATCTTTAATATCGCTTTTAAAAACTTTAGGCATACTCATACTGCCATCTCTAAAAAACACAGAGCCCCCATAATATTTCCAAATATTTTTTCTTAATGAGGTTAAGCCTTCAATAGCGCGAATAGTAACTAGGCCAACAACTTTATCGTCTGGTAGATGCGGAAACGGAATGTTTTCGTATTGAACTATTGGAGGATTGGTGAGATAGGCATTAATGAGGTTTTGAATTTTAGAATCGTCAAAAAAATCGACACCAATAATGGTGTTGTCTTCATCTTCAACACCAATAACAATAAAAGAATTATTTTTAGGATTACTATTGGATAAGGCGCAAACATGCTTTAAAAACTTAGCTTTTCCTTCTTTTTGGCTAATATCAATCTTTCGCTTTTTGTCATAAAAACTGTTCTCATCGTTATGTGCGAGTAGGTTTTTAATTAAAAGGCGTTTGTTAATCATCTAGATTTCTTTTTTCACAATAGTACTACTAGCTTGTGCTTTACAAAACATTAGTACATCTGCAATATTTACATGTTTTGGTCTAGAAATAGCAAAATAAATAACATCTGCAATATCTTCAGGTTGTAGCGCTTTATAGCCTTTATAAACATTATCAGCAAGTGTTTCGCCTTTAAAACGTACTTGAGAAAATTCGGTTTCAACTAAACCAGGATTTATAGCGCCAACTTTAATTCCATACGGATTTAAATCCATACGCATGCCTTCAGTTACAGCAACAACAGCGTGCTTGCTAGCGCAATACACATTGCCTTTTGGGTATACTTCTTTTCCAGCCGAAGAGCCTATATTAATAATATGCCCAGATTGTCGCTCTGTCATTTGTGGAATAACAGCTTTACTTACATAAAGCAATCCTTTTACGTTAATATCCATCATGGCATCCCAATCGTCTAAACTACCTTCGTGAATTGGATCTAAACCATGAGCATTTCCTGCATTATTAACTAAAATGTCTATTTGCTTAAAGGTTTCAGGTAACGATTCTATAGCAGAAAAAACAGCAGTTTTATCACGAACATCAAAGTTTAAAATATGTACTTCGGTATGTTTACTTAATGCTTTTTGTATGGTTTCTAGACGTTCTTGGCGTCTACCACAAATAATTAATCGTATACCATGTTTAGCAAATTCGTGAGCAGT
>Ga0209771_1002191_pt1 | contig 12021 bp, 10 predicted proteins | sample SaaInl59LU_5_DNA_FD_184639 | JGI IMG/M metagenome (GOLD analysis project Ga0209771, IMG submission 184639) | Marine microbial communities from expanding oxygen minimum zones in the Saanich Inlet - ESP_59LU_5_DNA (SPAdes) (version 2) | ecosystem: Environmental > Aquatic > Marine > Intertidal zone...
AATGATACCTCATTTTCAAATATTTACACAAGAAACTTTATACAACATGTGTGATGCTTTGCCAAGAACAGCAGCAGAATTACTTAAAGTAAATGGAATGGGTAAAGTTCGTGTAAAAAAATACGGAGAAGAAATTCTAGAAATTATTGAGCAATATTGCTCAGAAAACGGAATCAATTCATACAACGAACAAAAAAAAGAGGACAAAAAAAATACCAAACAAATTACTTTTGAATTGTTTAAAGCAGGTTTTTCACCCAAAGAAATTGCTAAAGAACGTAAGCTAACATTAAATACTATTCAGAGTCATTTAATGACATTTATTCCACTAGGTGAAGTGGATATTTTAGAATTAATTCCGCTTAAAAAATATAAAAAAATCATTTCTCAAATAGAAGAAGTCGAGTTTAAAAACTTGACAGAACTTAAAGAAAAAGTAGATAAATCTTTTACTTATATGGAGTTACGTATGGTTTTGCTTTCTATGGAGAATTAATTTTCTTAACTTTAGAGCATAAACCCATAAAACTACAATTATGAAATTAGGTGCATTTTCAATTAGTTTGGCAGTAAAAGACATTCACAAATCAAAAGCATTTTATGAAACTTTAGGCTTTTCTGTTTTTGCTGGAGATATTGAGCGCAATTACCTCATCATGAAAAATGGTAATGCTTTAGTAGGTTTGTTTCAAGGCATGTTTGAAAACAATATTTTAACCTTTAATCCTGGTTGGGATGAAAATGCAAATACTTTAGAAAACTTTGATGATGTTAGAAATATTCAAAAACATTTAAAAGTCAATCATATAAAATTAGAGCAAGAAGCAGATGAAAAAAGTTCTGGTCCTGCAAGTATTGTCTTTTTTGACCCTGATGGAAACACGATTTTAATTGATCAGCATGTGTAGGTTACTTCAAATCTTTTAACACTAATTGAATCGATTTATAGCCATTCCATTCGTTTTCATCTAAGGTGTATACAATATCAAATTCATCTTGAACATAATCCATTTTATTACCAAGATTAAAACCAATTGCGTTAAATGTTTGTTTATTATCTCCTTGAAAAACATTCAATTTTAAATGAGTTTCGTCTGCCCCTACTTTTTTACCATAACCATTATCTCTAACACAAGTGCTTTTAAAAACAGGTTTCATGTTTTGGGGTCCAAAAGGAGCCATTTGCTGAAGTATTCTAAAAAATTTTGGTGTAATCTCAGATAGTTCTATTTCTGCATCTATGGAAATTTCTGGAGTCAATAATTTTTTATCAATAGTTTTAGAAACTACTTCTTCAAATTTATTTTTAAAATGTATATAATTTTCAGGTAATAAGGTTAAACCAGCTGCATATTTATGCCCTCCAAATTGTTCTATAAATTCTTCGCATTGTAACAATGCATTATAGACATCAAAACCTTTTACAGAACGTGCAGAAGCAGCTAACTTATCTCCACTTTTGGTAAAAACCAATGTAGGTCTATAATACGTTTCTATTAATCTAGAAGCTACAATTCCAATAACACCTTTATGCCAATCTTCTTGATAAACCACAGTCGTGTTTTTATTTTCTTCTTCATTATCAATAATTTGAATTAAAGCCTCGTTTGTAATTTGTTTATCTAAATCTTTACGATCTGCATTAAATATTTCTATATCAGCAGCAAATTTTACAGCTGCATCAAAATCCATTTCTGTTAATAATTCTACTGCATAATTTCCATGTTTCATTCGTCCTGCAGCATTAATTCTTGGAGCAATTATAAAAACAACATCAGTAATGGTCAATTCTTTTTTATTAATTTGATGAATAATCGCTTTAATTCCATTTCTTGGTTGTTCATTAATTACTTGCAAACCATAATAAGCCAACACTCTATTTTCGCCAACCATAGGCACAATATCTGCAGCAATTGCTGTTGCTACCAAATCTAAATAAGGTAAAAAATCTGTAATCGTTTGATTACGATTTATACCTAAAGCTTGTATTAATTTAAAACCTACTCCACAACCACAAAGCTCATCAAAAGGATAGTTACAATCTGTTCTTTTTGCATTTAAAATAGCAACAGCATCTGGAATTTTATCTCCTGGTTTGTGATGATCACAAATAATAAAATCGATGTTTTTATCTTTTGCATAAGCCACTTTTTCTATGGCTTTTATACCGCAGTCTAAGGCGATAATCAAAGAAAAATCATTGTCTTCTGCAAAGTCTATTCCTGTATAAGAAATACCATAACCTTCTGCATATCTATCAGGAATATAGGTGGCTATATTTGGTGTTATGGTTTTTAAATAAGAAGAAACTAAAGAAACAGCTGTAGTGCCATCAACATCATAATCACCATAAATTAAAATATTTTCTTTGTTTAAAATTGCTGTTTCTATTCTTGCAACAGCCAAATCCATGTCTTTTAACAAAAAAGGATCATGAATATCTTTTAAATTAGGGCGAAAAAATTTTTTAGCTTCTTCAAAAGTTTCGATTTGTCGTTGACAAAGTATTTTTGCAATGCCTGAATCTACTTGTAATTCTCTAGCTAATATGTCTATTTTTTCTTTTTCTGGTACTTTTTTTAAGGTCCATCTCATAGCAATAGATAGGAATTTTATACTTCTTTTTTATGTAAATGAATTTCTGTTTCTACTGTAGCAAATCTTCTAAACATTTCCATTACTCCACAGTATTTAGTAACAGATAAGTTTACTGCTTTTTGAATTTTATCTTCTTGTAAATTAACGTCAGAAAAATGATAATCTACTTTTACTTTGTGGTAATATTTAGGATGTTCGTCTGTTAATTCTCCTGAAACTTCTATATAAAAATCTGCTACTTCAGCTCTCATTTTTTCTAATAAAGAAACCACATCTAAACCAGAACAACCTGCTAAAGAAGATAGCATTAAAGCTTTAGGCGCAAAACCAACGACATCTCCATTATCTTGAGATTTATCGAACATTGTAAATTTATAACCACTAGGATTATCTGTTTCAAATTGAGATTTCTGAGTCCATTTTGTAGTAACTAAATTTTTAACCATAATTTTTTATTTATTAAAATTTCAAGTCTTAACTTGTGCTTTATAACAAAAATAATAAAACGTATAGAAGTTCTTCATTAAAATGAATAAATCTGTAAATTTTAAAAATATTATCCCCTATTTCATTCTCTTTTTAAGCGGCTGTATTTGTTATTCTCAAACAGATGAAGCGCCTTCAATTACAGCTTCAGGAAGACAAGTTTTTTGTCCTGGAAATTCGATTAATATTGTAACAGATTTTACCATAACAGATCCAGATGATACAGGCATTTCTGAATTTTTTATACAAATATCTTCTGGGTATCAAATAGGATTAGACAGACTAGAACTTTCTAGAAATTACCCAAGTATTGCTTCTAGCTGGAATCAAAACGAAGGGAAACTTACGTTGTCTTCTGCTAACAATACAGAAATATTATTTACTGATTTAGAGAATGCTGTTAAAGATGTTATTCTTACAAATCCATCATTAAATGTCACAGAAGAAAAAACTTTTTCATTTACTATTGATGATGCAAATTATTTACCATCTACAGATCACTTTTATGAATTTGTTTCTGATGAGAGAATTACTTGGCAACAAGCCAAAATTGCAGCAGAAAATAGAACTTATTTTGGCAGAAGAGGTTATTTAGCAACATTAACAAGTGCAGAAGAAGCAGATTTTGCTGGTAAACAAGCATCAGGTGCAGGTTGGATTGGTGGTTCTGATGAAGAGACAGAAGGAGAGTGGAAATGGGTTACTGGCCCTGAAGCTGGTACTGTTTTTTGGAGAGGTGCTGTAAGCGGAACTACTCCTAATTTTGCTTTTTGGAATAATAATGAACCCAATGATTTTAATGGAGAAGATTACGCACATATAACAGACCCTTCTATTGGTATTCCTGGTGCATGGAATGATTTACCAAATATAGGAGGAACTGGTTTATATATTCCAAGAGGATATATTGTAGAATATGGAGTACCTGGAGATCCGCCTTTAAATATTTCTGCTAGTACTAGTATATATATACCTCAAATAATTAATACAGTGAATGCAGAAGTTTGTGAATCTGGTAATGCAACCATTTCTGCTACTACAAGTGAAGGTGAAATATTTTGGTATGATTCTCCAATAATTGGCAACCAAACAGAAATTGCAAGAGGAAGTAATCTAACTGTAAGTGTTACACAAACCACTATTTATTATGCATCTATAAATATCAATGGATGTAATTCTTTGCCTAGAATTCCAGTTACAATTACGGTTAATGAAAGACCAACAATAATTAATACAACTGAAGATATTATATGTTCTGGTTCTGCTCTTTTAAGTGCAGAATCTTCTTCTGGTGATGTCTATTGGTATGAGACTGCAACAAGCACTACTCCTCTTTTTATAGGTGAAAGTTTTCAAACTCCAAATTTAACTTCAACTACTAGTTATTTTGTAGAAGCTAATGTTTTTAGTTGTAGTTCTTCAACAAGAACAGAGGTAATTGCAACAATAGATAATACTATTCCTAGCTTTGATCTAGCACAGTCAAGTTATGCCTTATGTATAGATATTGGTAATGTTGATTTAGAAACCATAAATGCACAAGATAATTATACTTACATATGGGAAAAAGAGGGTAGATTATTACCAAATAACAACCCAACAATAAATGTTACAGAATCTGGCACTTATACTATAAGTGCAGTTTCTTCTGCTGGTTGTACTTCTGCAGAGCAAACCATAATTGTAAAAGATTCAGAAAAATCAAACCTCACTAAAGAAGATGTAATTATTACAGATGATTCCATTAATAACTCCATTCAAATTGCAAATTTAAATGTTGGTAGTGGTGATTATGAGTTTTCTTTGGATGATATAAATGGAGTATATTCAGATAATCGTTTTTTTGATAATCTATCTCCAGGAATACATACTTTATACATAAGAGATAAAGGAGGTTGTGGAATTCAAGAATATCAGTTTTCCATTTTAGCTTATCCAAAATTCTTTACGCCAAATGGAGATGGAGAAAATGATTTTTGGCAAATAAATGGATTTGATAGAAGTTTTTACACAAAATCAAATATTTATATTTACAACAGATTTGGAAATCTATTATATACCATAGAAGAAAACAATCAAGGTTGGGATGGTAATTTTGGAGGCAAAAAAATGCCTTCTAACACCTACTGGTTTAGAGTTGTTTTAACTGATATCAATGGATATTCTTTAGAAAAATTTGGAAACATAAGTTTAATTAGATAATACTTTAACACATGCCATTAGTAACACCTTTAGGAGCAGAACACGATTTAGAAACAAAAAAATTAGCAGAATTTTTTAATGAAACTTTAGGGTTTTGTCCTAATTCTGTACTAACCATGCAAAGAAGACCAGCCATTTCTAAAGCCTTTATAAACCTTAACAAAGCTGTAATGGCTAATGAAGGTAGAGTTACTTCTGCTTTAAAAAGAATGATTGCTTGGGTGTCTAGTAATGCAACTGGCTGTAGGTATTGCCAAGCACATGCTATTAGAGCAGCAGAACGTTATGGAGCAGAGCAAGAACAACTAAACAATATTTGGGAATATAAAACACATCCTGCATTTTCTGATGAAGAACGTGCAGCTCTTGACTTTTCTTTAGCTGCATCAATGGTGCCAAATGCCGTAAATGCAGACATAAAAAATGAACTTTATAAATACTGGGATGAAGGTGAAATTGTAGAAATGTTAGGTGTTATTTCTTTATTTGGTTATCTAAATAGATGGAATGATTCTATGGGAACTACTCTAGAAGAAGATGCAATAGATAGTGGAAATCAATATTTAGGAAAGCATGGTTTTGAAGTAGGTAAACACAATGGATCAAAATATTAATCAACTAAATTTAATAAAATGAATAAAATTTTTAAAATCACAGTAATACTATTTCTTTCAGCAATAGCATTGCAAGCTCAAAAAAAAGATGCAATTGTTGAGAGTATCATTAAAGAAGCTAACGAAAACTCACAATTAAAAAATTTAGGTCACGAACTAATGGATGTTATTGGGCCTAGGTTAGTAGGTACACCACAAATGAAACAAGCCAATGATTGGGCAGTTGCTAAATATAAAGCTTGGGACATTTCTGCCAGAAATGAAAAATGGGGTGAATGGCGTGGTTGGGAACGTGGAATTACTCATATAGATATGATTTACCCAAGAGTGCAATCTTTAAGAGGTACACAATTGGCTTGGAATCCTAGTACTTCAGATCAAGGAGTAACTGCAGAGTTGATTACTTTACCAATGGTAAATAATCAAGATGAGTTTAAGAAATGGTTGCCAAATGTAAAAGGAAAACTGGTAATGATTTCTATGAATCAACCTACAGGAAGACCTAACTACAACTGGGAAGAGTTTGCAACAGAAGAATCTTTCGAAAAAATGAAAAAAGAAAGAGATGAACAAACCAAAGCTTGGAGAAAAAATTTAAGCAATATAGGTTTTGGTAGAAGCTTAACTACAGAATTAGAAAAAGCAGGTGCAGTTGGTATTGTAGCTTCTAGGTGGTCTAATGGTTTTGGAGTCAATAAAATTTTTAGTGCAAGAACTAAAAAAATTCCAACAGTAGATTTAGAGTTAGAAGATTATGGAATGTTATATAGAATGGTTGAATATGGAGATAAACCTCAAATTAAAATAGTGGCTAAATCTAAAGAACTAGGTAAAGTGCCAACGTTTAATACGATTGCAGAAATTAAAGGAACTGAAAAACCAGATGAGTACGTAATATTATCTGCACATTTCGATTCTTGGGATGGAGGAACAGGAGCTACAGATAATGGAACAGGTACTTTAGTTATGATGGAAGCAATGCGTATTTTAAAGAAAATGCATCCAAACCCAAAAAGAACCATTTTAGTTGGTCATTGGGGAAGTGAAGAACAAGGTTTAAATGGTTCTAGAGCTTTTGTAGAAGATCATCCAGAAATTGTAAAAAACGTACAAGCTTTATTTAATCAAGATAATGGAACAGGTAGAGTTGTTCGTTTATCTGGTCAAGGATTTTTACATTCTTATGATTATTTAGGTCGTTGGTTAAGTGCAGTACCAAGAGATATTACCAAACATATAGAAACGACTTTTCCTGGAACTCCAGGAGGTGGAGGATCTGATTATGCAGCTTTTGTAGCTGCTGGTGCTCCTGGTTTTAGTTTAAGTTCTTTAAGTTGGTCTTATTGGAATTATACTTGGCATACCAACAGAGATACCTATGATAAAATTGTTTTTGATGATGTAAGAAATAACGTTATTCTTACAGCAATTTTAGCATATATGGCTAGTGAAGATCCAGAAAAAACATCTAGAGAAAAAATTGTTTTACCTATAAATCCAAGAACAGGAAAACAAAGAACTTGGCCAAAACCAAGATCTCCACAAAGAAAAGGTGGATTGGATTAATGATTTAAAAAAATCCTCATGCAAGCATGAGGATTTTTTATTTATGTTATTTCTATTTATTTTTTCCCTTCAACAACAATTACAATTTCACCTTTTGCTGGTTTTTTAGTGTAAAATGCTAAAACTTCTGTTGCTGTTCCTCTAATGGTTTCTTCAAATAGTTTTGTAAGTTCTCTTGAAACAGATACTCTTCTATCTGCTCCAAAATATTCAACAAAATTAGATAGTGTTTTTAAAAGTTTATGTGGAGATTCATAAAAAATCATAGTTCTAGTTTCCTCAGCAAGTATTTTTAAACGCGTTTGTCTTCCTTTTTTTACAGGTAAAAAGCCTTCAAAAACAAACTTATCATTGGGTAAACCCGAATTTACTAAAGCAGGTACAAAAGCAGTTGCACCTGGTAAGCATTCTACTTCTATGTCGTTTTCTACACAAGCTCTCGTTAATAAAAAACCAGGATCTGAAATAGCAGGAGTACCAGCATCTGAAATAACTGCACAGCTTTCTCCGTTTTTTATACGTTGTAAAATGCCCTCTATAGATTTATGCTCATTATGCATATGATGACTATGCATGTGAGTAGCTATATCAAAATGTTTTAAAAGTTTTCCACTGGTTCTTGTGTCTTCAGCTAAAATAAAATCAACTTCTTTTAAAACTTTAATAGCTCTAAAAGTCATATCTTCTAAATTACCTATTGGAGTGGGTACTAAGTATAGTTTCATTTTTTTAGCTTTTTGTTCTTGGCTATTTGCTTTTAGCCTGAACTAAATTTATATTTTAACTAATAGCTAAAAGCCAAGGGCTAATTGCTATATAGATTCATAAGTTTCCACAGTAATATCAGCAACAATATCTCCTGTGTGTTTAGTAGATAATGGCTCAAATAATAATATATGTACCTCTTCTTTAGCAACTGGTTTATGCTCTACACCTTTAGGTACAATATAAAATTCTCCTTCATTTATAGTGATTATTTCATCACGCAAATGCATTTCTAAGACTCCTTTTTTCACTAAAAATAATTCGTCTTCATTGTCATGTTTATGAAAAACAAATTCTCCTTTTATTTTTGCCAATAAAATTTGTTGCCCATTTAATTCACCAATTTTTTTAGGTGACCATTGATCTTCGAACAAATTAAACTTTTCTTGAATATTAACTACGCTCATACATCAAATTTACAAAGAAATTCTAGTTATAATTCAATTTATAAAACTATTCATAATTCTTTTAATTTGATTAATTTTGCAGCACTTTAAAAGTAGATGCTGAAACATGTTCAGCATAATAAATTTAAAATTTATATGTACAGAAGTCATTCTTGTGGTGAGTTAAGAGCATCACATATCAATACAGAAGTAACGTTAGCAGGTTGGGTGCAAAAAAGTCGTGATAAAGGTTTCATGATTTGGGTAGATTTACGTGATAGATATGGAATTACGCAATTGATTTTTGATGAAGAACGCACTCCTGCAGAAATGATGGAAAAAGCAAAGTCTTTAGGAAGAGAGTTTGTAATTCAGGTAAAAGGTAGTGTTATTGAGCGTGAGTCTAAAAACGATAAAATGCCAACAGGTGCAATAGAAGTTTTAGTTTCTGAACTAGAAATTTTAAATGCAGCTAAGTTGCCACCTTTTACAATCGAAGATAAAACTGATGGTGGAGAAGATATTAGAATGAAATACAGATACTTAGACATAAGAAGAAATCCTGTAAAAGACAGCTTAATCTTTCGTCATAAAGTAACTATGGAAGTTCGTAAATACTTATCTGACCAAGCATTTATTGAGGTTGAAACTCCATATTTGATTAAATCAACTCCAGAAGGTGCTCGTGATTTTGTGGTACCAAGTAGAATGAATGAAGGTCAGTTTTATGCATTACCTCAATCTCCTCAAACCTTTAAACAACTCTTAATGGTTGGTGGAATGGATAAATATTTTCAGATTGTAAAATGTTTTAGAGACGAAGATTTACGTGCAGACAGACAACCAGAATTTACACAGATAGACTGTGAAATGGCCTTTGTAGAGCAAGAAGATATCCTAAATATTTTTGAAGGCTTAACACGTCATTTATTAAAAGAAATTAACGGAGTTGAAGTAGATAAATTTCCAAGAATGCAATATGATGATGCTATGCGTTTGTATGGAAATGACAAACCAGACATCCGTTTTGGAATGCAATTTGGTGAGTTAAATGAAGTTACTCAACATAAAGATTTTGGCGTTTTTAACAACTCAGAATTAGTAGTTGGTATTGCTGTACCAGGAGGAAACGATTACACAAGAAAGCAAATAGATAACTTAATTAAATGGGTAAAAAGACCTCAAGTTGGTGCTTTAGGAATGGTATATTGTAGAGTAAATGAAGATGGAACTTTTAAAAGTTCTGTAGATAAATTTTACGACCAAGAAGATTTGGCAAAATGGGCTGAGCTAACTGATGCAAAAGCTGGTGATTTAATTTGTATTTTATCTGGTGAAACTAATAAAGTAAGAGCTCAATTATCTGCACTACGTATGCATTTGGCAGAAGAATTAGGTTTACGTAAACCCAATGAATTTGCTCCTCTTTGGGTTGTAGATTTCCCATTATTAGAATTAGATGAAGAAACTGGTCATTATCATGCTATGCATCATCCATTTACATCACCAAAACCAGGTCAAATAGCATTATTAGATACAAAACCAGGTGAAGTAAAAGCCAATGCTTACGATTTAGTATTAAATGGTAATGAAATTGGAGGTGGTTCTATAAGAATACATGACAAAGCTACGCAAGCAACCATGTTAAAACATTTAGGTTTTTCAGAAGAAGAAGCTAAGGCTCAATTTGGTTTCTTAATGGACGCTTTTGAATATGGTGCTCCACCTCATGGAGGATTAGCTTTTGGTTTAGACAGATTGGTTGCTATTTTAGGAGGACAAGAAACCATCAGAGATTTTATTGCGTTCCCAAAAAACAATTCTGGAAGAGATGTCATGATTGATGCTCCTGCTTTTATTGATGATGAACAATTAAAAGAATTAAATCTCAGAGTTGAGATTCAAGAATAACTAAAAAATCCCGCTAAAAGCGGGATTTTTTATTACATTTAAGTTATGAAAAAACTAATCTTACTTCTTTTTATACTTTGTAGCCTAACTAATTTTTCTCAAGAAATTATTGGTGAACAATTATTAAATAGAGCTATAAAATTTCATGATCCAAATAACAATTGGTCAACATTTTCTGGTACTTTTTATGTTACTATGGAAACTCCAAATAAAAGTGATAGAGAAAGCAAAATCACTATCAAACTACCAAACGAATATTTTAGAATAAGAGCTAAAAGAGATTCTATTTCGACTATTTATGAATTAAATAAAAGCAAATGTTCTACTTCAACAATAGGATTACAATTTAAGAAGGAGTTGGCTGAAAAAGAATGGAAAAAGAAAATAGAAGAAGACTGTAAAAAAGCGAATTTATATAAAAACTATTACACCTATTTGTATGGTTTGCCTATGAAATTAAAAGACGAAGGTACTATCATCCATAAAATAGTAGAAAGAAAAAAGTTTAAAGAAAAAGAGTATTTAGTTTTAAAAGTTACCTATACTAAAGAAATAGGAAAAGATACTTGGTATTTTTATTTTGATCCTACAACTTATGCTATGGAAGTTTATCAGTTTTTTAAAGACACTAAAGAAAGTGGAGAATACATTTTATTGTCAGGCTTAGAAATTATTAATGGTATAAAAATGCCCAAAAACAGAGCTTGGTATTACAATAAAGATGATGGTTATTTAGGTACTGATTTTTTATCAACTAAAAAATAAATGCCCACAAAAAATAAATATTTAAAGCAAATCTTAATTTGGAGATATAAATATATTTCTGAACGCCAGTTTATTTACGTTTTAAGTGTTTTAGTTGGTTTATTAGCAGGCTTAGGAACTGCCATTTTAAAAAACTTAACTTTCTTTTTCGAAGAAGTTTTAGAAGGTAGGTTTATTAAAGATATTCATTATTCTTTATATTTTATCTTTCCTATCATTGGTTTAATCTTGGTGTATTACATCAAAAAGAAAATCATAAAAAAAGAAATTGGTCATGGTATTTCTACTACACTACATGCAGTTTCTAAAAGAAATGGAATTATAGAGAAATACAAAATGTATGCTTCTCTAATTACAGCTCCAATAACTGTTGGTTTTGGTGGTTCAGCAGGTTTACAAGGACCTGCAGTTAGTACAGGTGCAGCTTTAGGTTCTTATGTGTCACAATTGTTTCATATGAACGCTAAAACAAGAATGTTGCTTATTGGTTGTGCCACTGCAGGAGCTATGTCTTCTATGTTTAAAGCACCAGTAGCAGCCATTATTTTTGCAGTAGAAATTTTTAGTTTAGACCTAGCTTTTACCTCTTTAGTTCCTTTATTATTAGCTTCTGTTTCTGCTGTAATTACTTCTTATTTTTTCTTTGAAAAAGATGCTTTATTTGGTTTTAAATTGATTGATGCTTTCCAAACCAAAGACATTTTTTATTACATTATTTTAGGATTTGG
>Ga0209771_1002196_pt1 | contig 12008 bp, 10 predicted proteins | sample SaaInl59LU_5_DNA_FD_184639 | JGI IMG/M metagenome (GOLD analysis project Ga0209771, IMG submission 184639) | Marine microbial communities from expanding oxygen minimum zones in the Saanich Inlet - ESP_59LU_5_DNA (SPAdes) (version 2) | ecosystem: Environmental > Aquatic > Marine > Intertidal zone...
CTCGTTGCCAATTAAAGGTGTGTTATGTTATTGCCGCAGTGGCTATGAACAAAATTTAGCGCAAGAATTAGAACAGGTCTGTGCACAAAGTGACGTATTTGGTTATGCCAAAATTATACCCCAGACCGGTTATGTGTATTTTTCATTATTCACACCAGCATCATTGTCGGAATTAAACGCAAAAATTCAATTTTCACAATTAATGTTCGCACGTCAATTAGTGTGGGTGTTTGAATATATTCAAGTGTTAGACCGCAGCGACCGTTTAGTGCAGATCCAAACTATATGTGCTGATTTATTACCGGCAGAATTTTTAGCAAAAACTGCGGTAGTTGAATCAGCAGACACTGAAGATGGTAAAGAGCTAGCGAAGTTTTGTCGTAAATTTAGTGTGCCGCTGCGTCAAATGTTGCGCCAGCATGATTGGCTTTACCGAAGTAAAAGTAAACAACCTATTGTTGGTATAACGCTTCATGCGTTTTTTGAACATGGAAGTGCGGTGTATTTGGGCGTGACTTTACCCAATAATCGCAGTGTTCATGAAAATGGTATTTATCGCTTAAAGTTCCCGCAAGACGCGCCGTCTCGCTCAACGTTAAAGTTGGAAGAAGCAATTAATACTTTTTTGACTCCTACACAGCAAAAAGAATTACTGCATGCTGATGCCACTGCGGTTGATTTAGGCGCTTGTCCTGGCGGGTGGACTTATCAATTGGTGCAACGCAAGATGCACGTCGAAGCGGTCGACAATGGTGCAATGGATGAAGCATTAATGGCAACCGGTTTAGTGACTTATGCACCTGCGGATGGCTTTAAATATCAACCTCAATACGGCAAAGTCGATTGGTTAGTGTGCGATATGATCGAGCAGCCTAATCGCGTTGCGCAGTTAATGGCACAATGGTTAGTGGATGGGTGGGCAACAAACGCCATATTTAACTTGAAATTACCGATGAAACAACGATTTACTGCGATGCAAAATGCTCAAGTCGAGATTGAAAAGCAGCTCAAACAGGCTGGGTTATCGTTCACTTGGCAAGCAAAACATCTCTATCATAATCGTGATGAAGTCACCGTTTGTATCATCACCACACCTTAAAATAAGATTTACTGTCGTTTTTCCCCTTTTTTTACGATTTATTTAGCTCTAGACTAAAAAAAGGTATCAAATTACCCCCAAGATCCGATATAATCCGCTCGATTTTTTTATGAACCAATTAAATAAGTGAAACTATGTCTGATTTATCACACTACAGAAATATTGGTATTTTTGCTCACGTTGACGCGGGTAAAACGACCACTACAGAGCGAATTCTAAAACTAACCGGTAAAATCCATAAGTCGGGCGAAGTGCACGATGGCGAATCAACTACCGATTTCATGGAACAAGAAGCTGAGCGTGGAATAACCATCCAGTCTGCTGCAACAACTTGTTACTGGAAAGACCACCGCATGAATATCATCGATACTCCTGGACACGTTGACTTCACTGTTGAAGTTTACCGTTCATTGAAAGTACTTGATGGTGGTGTTGGTGTTTTCTGTGGATCTGGTGGTGTTGAACCTCAGTCAGAGACTAACTGGCGTTATGCGAACGAATCTGAAGTAGCACGTATTATTTTCGTTAACAAACTTGACCGCATGGGTGCAGATTTTTACCGTGTAACTAAGCAAGTTAAAGACGTATTAGCAGCACACCCGCTTATCATGACGTTACCAATCGGTATCGAAGAGAATTTTGTTGGTGTTGTTGACGTCCTTGAGAAAAAAGCCTACATCTGGGATGACACTGGTCTTCCTGAAAACTATGAAATTACTGATGTTCCTGCTGACATGGTTGATGATGTTGAAGCGTATCATGAGCTTCTTATCGAGACTGCGTTAGAGCAAGACGATGAATTGTTGATGGCGTATATGGAAGGCTAGATGCCAACTATTGCTCAAATCAAGCATTGTATCCGTGAAGGTACGCGTAAGATTGACTTCTTCCCAACATATTGTGGTTCGGCCTTTAAAAACAAAGGCGTACAAAACGTACTAGACGCAGTTGTTGATTATTTACCAAGCCCAACGGAAGTAGATGCACAACCACTTACTGATCCAGATACTGGTGAAGCAACGGGTGAATTTGCGATTGTAGATGTGAAAGAGCCATTACGTGCCCTTGCATTTAAAATCATGGATGACCGTTTCGGTGCATTAACGTTTGTTCGTATCTATTCAGGTACATTGAACAAAGGTGATACTATCCTTAACTCTGCTACAGGTAAAACTGAGCGTGTTGGCCGTATGGTTGAAATGCATGCCAACGACCGTACTGAAATCTCTAGCGCACAAGCCGGTGATATCATTGCTATCGTAGGTATGAAAAATGTTCAGACTGGTCACACATTATGTGATCCTAAGCATGAGTGTACACTGGAGCCAATGATCTTCCCTGAGCCAGTAATCTCAATCGCTGTATCGCCAAAAGATAAAGGTTCTACTGAGAAAATGGGTATTGCAATTGGTAAAATGGTTGCTGAAGATCCATCTTTCCAAGTTGAAACTGATGAAGATTCTGGTGAAACCATTCTTAAAGGAATGGGTGAGTTACACTTAGATATCAAAGTAGACATTTTGAAACGTACTTATGGCGTTGAGCTAGAAGTAGGTCAGCCACAAGTTGCTTACCGTGAAACGATTACTTCTGAGATTGAAGATTCTTACACGCACAAGAAGCAATCTGGTGGTTCAGGTCAGTTCGGTAAAATTGATTACCGTATCCGTCCAGGCGAAGCGAACTCTGGTTTCACATTTAAATCAGTAGTCGTAGGTGGTAACGTTCCTAAGGAATTCTTCCCAGCAATCGAGAAAGGCTTTAAGTCGATGATGGACCAAGGTGTTCTTGCTGGATATCCTGTACTTGACGTTGAAGTTGAATTATACGACGGTGGTTTCCACGCAGTCGATTCATCTGCTGTTGCGTTTGAAATTGCAGCGAAAGGCGCATTCCGCCAATCAATTCCAAAAGCGAAGCCACAACTTATTGAACCAATCATGAAAGTTGATGTGTTTACACCTGATGATCACGTTGGTGATGTTATCGGTGATTTAAACCGTCGTCGTGGTATGATCAAAGACCAAGAAGCTGGTGCAACAGGTGTTCGTGTTAAAGCTGACGTTCCATTATCTGAAATGTTCGGTTACATTGGTCAATTACGTACAATGACATCTGGTCGTGGTCAATTCTCTATGGAATTCTCACATTATAATCAATGTCCACAAAACGTAGCTGAAGCCGTAATGGAAGAAGCCCGCGCACGTAAAGCTGCTAAATAATTAGTAGATAATCGTCCAAATCTAAAAGCCCGCATTTGCGGGCTTTTTTTTGCTTAACTTTTAGTTATAAGAAAAAACGACGGCGTTATTTGGATAAACGTTTTAATCTTTTATAGCCGGCTTTGATTTGTTTTCCTGTTAGGTGGTTGTCGCCTGTTGCGCGATATTCATGTTGAATAAACCAAGTTGTGATCTGGTGCATTTCTGCTACAACAGATGACGCAGCATGAAGGGCTAGCCAGTCTACAAATTTTTTGGGCGGGTAATGTTGAATATCAGTGTCAGTTCGACCATATATAAAATAACCAGCTAAGCATGAACCTATTAAACTTAGGCCCAATATACTGAACCACGCTGGATGCTCAATACATCAGCAGGCAATAAATCAGAAGTGAACTGGATCCGAGTGTCCGCCAAACCAAATACATTGGCAAGCGCGTGCGATAGCGTAGTTTTACCCATCCCAGGTAAATCCTCAATGAGTAAATGGCCGTTGGCTAACAAGCAGGTTACTGCAAGTTCTACTTGGCGTTGTTTGCCAATTAATACTTGACTGATCTTACTTACTGCGGCGCTAAAAAGATACTGCATATGATCCACATTCTGGTTAAGTCTAGTTAAAGCATAGACAACAAGCATACGTTTTGCTTATTAATCATTAGGTTAAGATATAACAATGTAGTAATTATCGACGGATTATTAATAAAAATGAGATGAATTATCAGTTGATTACGCTTAGTATAGGTATACTAAACACGTACGATTTATTTTAAACGTTATTTTTCAAAAGGATGTGTCGATGGCGCTTCATGAACGAGCTGGTAAACCAGCACAACAATCTGATCTGATTAATGTCGCTAAACTGATTAGTGATTATTACACCTTACAGCCCGAAGTAAGCATAGCTGAACAAGCTGTTACGTTTGGTACTTCAGGCCACCGTGGTTGCGCCCATAAACATTCATTTAATGAAGCGCATATTGCAGCGATAGCACAAGCATTGGCTGAATATCGTCATGCTGAAAAGATCACAGGTCCTTGTTATGTTGGCATGGATACGCATGCGTTATCGGAAGCGGCCTTAACCACGACGATTGAAGTGTTATGTGCTAACAAAGTTAACGTTGTTATTCAGACTGATCGTGACTACACACCGACACCCGTTATTTCTCATGCCATTTTACAATATAATGCGATCCATTCTGATCAAGCCGACGGCGTAGTGATTACGCCTTCACATAACCCCCCCCAAGATGGTGGCTTTAAATACAACGCAACCCATGGTGGACCTGCGGATACGGATGCAACCAGTACCATTCAACAACGTGCGAATGAAATCATGGCTTCGGGTAACACTGCGGTTATTCGCATGCCAATTACTGCTGCTATGACCAGTGAGTACTTAAGTGAAGTTGATTTTGCCCCAGCTTACATCGATGATTTAGTTAACGTGATTGACATGCAAGCGATTGCTAATGCCAATATTAAAATTGGTGCAGATCCATTAGGTGGAGCTGGTACACGATACTGGGCGATGATAGCGCAGCAATACGGCTTAAATATTGAAGTAGTAAACACCGCGGTTGATCAACGCTTTAGTTTTATGACCTTAGACAAAGATGGGCAAATTCGCATGGATTGTTCGTCACCTTATGCAATGGCCGGTTTATTAGCGTACAAAGATAAGTTCGCATTAGCCTTTGGTAATGATGCTGATTTTGATCGTCATGGTATTGTGACGCCGCAAGGGTTAATGAATCCTAATCATTATTTAGCCGTCGCGATTGATTATGTTCTTAACTATCGACCTCAGTGGTCAGCCAATTTACAAATAGGTAAAACGTTAGTATCCAGCTCAATGATTGATCGTGTGGTTGCAAGTAACCAACGGCAATTAGCTGAAATGCCAGTTGGCTTTAAGTGGTTTGTGCAAGGCTTGTTAAATCAATCAATCGGTTTTGCTGGTGAAGAAAGTGCAGGGGGGATCTTCTTGCGCCTTGATGGCACTCCATGGGCAACAGACAAAGACGGCTTTATCTTATGTTTGCTCGCTGCAGAAATGACTACAGTGACGGGACAAGATCCAGCACAACGTTATCATGCATTAACCGAAAAATTTGGTACACCACATTATAAACGCATCGATGTAGCTGCGACATTAGCGCAAAAACAGGTTTTATCGTCGATGACTGCGGATGCGGTGACAGCAGATAGTATTGCGGGTGAAACGATAATCAACAAACAAACTCATGCGCCAGGTAACGGTGCTGCAATAGGCGGGTTAAAGGTTTCAACTGAAAATGGCTGGTTTGCTGCGCGTCCATCAGGGACCGAAAGTGTCTATAAAATTTATGCTGAGAGCTTTATTTCAGCAGAACATTTAGATCGATTACTCGCTGATGCTCAAGCATTAGTAGAAAGTGTCATCGCATAATATAAAATCGGAATGTTTTCACCGAAATAAAGCGCTTAATGTGTAAGTAAATAGAGTTTAAATGACCACATTGTTAATGTTCATGGGTTATATTGTTAGCACATTGTTAATCAGGGTCATGCTGAATTCGTATTCATTCTATTTTCTTTGATATTTAACATATATTTAACATAAAATTGTCTCAAGTCTTGCTATATTAAACACATATATTTTATTTTTTCGTTTATCAGTTAGATAAAGTCACTTTTTCAAGAGAAATTATTATGCCATCGACTACCCCTGTTTTATCCAAGAAAGAATTTAAAGACGCCATTGTGCGCCATCTCCATAGCACCTTAGGGACTGATGAAAACAAAGCGAATAATCATGCGTGGTGGAAAGCCACGAGTGCAGCAATTCAAGAAATGGTCTTAGAAGGTCTACGTAAAACCCAAAAAACGCATTATCTTAATGATACACGTGCAGTCCATTATTTTTCTGCTGAGTTTTTAATGGGGCGTTTATTATCCAATAACATGCATAACTTTGGTGTGTTTGAGCAAGCTCAAGAAGCGTTAACAGAATTAGGCGTCAATTTAACGGATGTATTAGAAGAAGAACCTGACATGGCGTTAGGTAATGGCGGTTTAGGTCGTTTAGCTGCGTGTTATATTGATTCACTTGCAACGCTAGAATTACCTGCAATCGGATATGGATTGCATTATGAACATGGCTTGTTCCGTCAAGAAATACGCAATGGCGAACAAATTGAGCGCCCTGATAGCTGGCGTCATTACGGTAATCCGTGGGAAATTTGCCGTCCTGAGTCAATTCAAGAAATTCAATTATATGGTTACGTAGAAACTAAATACGGTAAAAACGGCGGCATTCAAAAAGAATGGCATCCAAGTATGATTGTTAAAGGGGTACCTTGGGATATTCCTGTTGTGGGTTATGAAGGTAAAACCGTCAACGTATTACGTTTATGGCAATCTGAAGCGTCAAATTATTTCAATTGGGATGTATTTAATGCTGGCGGTTATGTGGATGCGCAGCGTGAAAACGTGCAAGCAGAAACCATTTCTAAAGTACTTTATCCAAATGATGAAACCGAAGCAGGTAAAGAATTAAGACTGATCCAACAGTATTTCTTTTGTGCGTGTTCACTCAAAGATATCATTCGTCGATACAAACGTGCACATGGTGATGATTGGAGCCGCTTTGTTGAGCAAGTCGTTATCCAGTTAAATGACACCCATCCGGCAATTGCTATTCCAGAGTTAATGCGGATCTTAGTTGACCGTGCTGAATTAGATTGGGATAGTGCATGGGCGATCAGTTCAAAAGTGTTTGCTTATACCAATCATACATTATTACCAGAAGCATTAGAAAAATGGCCAGTGCGTATGATTGAAAAAATCTTACCGCGTCATATTGAAATTATCTATGAAATTAACCATCGTTTCCTTGATGAAGTAGAAAAAGTCTGGCCGGGTGACAATGCCATGAAAGCCAAATTATCTATCATCGAAGAAGCGGATGAAAAAATGGTACGCATGGGTAATCTCTCTGTCATTGGTTCTTTTGCCGTTAATGGTGTTGCTGAGATCCATTCTAAATTGGTTAAAGAAAATCTATTCCCTGAATTTGAAACCATGTGGCCGGGTAAATTAAAGAATGTGACGAACGGCATAACGCCACGTCGTTGGTTAAAAGCCTGTAATCCAAAATTATCTAGCTTAATAGATAAGAAAATTGGTGCCGATTGGCCATTAGATCTTGATAAATTAACAGGTCTAACTAAGCACGCAACGAACAAAACGTTCCAAAAACAATTCATGAAGGTGAAGCAAGAAAACAAAGCATTGTTAGCGGCTGAAATAAAAGCGCTGACGGGGATTGATGTTGATACTAAAGCGATCTTTGATGTTCAGATTAAGCGCTTACATGAATACAAACGTCAACATTTAAACTTATTACATATTTTAGCCTTGTATCGTCGTTTGTTAGCGGACCCAAGCTATGACATGCATCCTCGTGTATTTATTTTTGGTGCTAAAGCTGCGCCAGGATATAAACTAGCCAAAGATATTATCTATGCAATCAATGCGGTCGCAGAAAAAGTGAATAATGACCCACGTGTTAACGGTAAAATTAAAGTTGTATTTTTACCTAATTATCGCGTGTCGTTAGCCGAGAAAATGATCCCTGCAGCAGATGTTTCCGAGCAGATCTCTACAGCAGGTAAAGAAGCATCGGGTACTGGTAACATGAAGTTATCCCTCAATGGTGCATTAACGATTGGCACATTAGATGGTGCTAATATCGAAATTGCCGAAGAAGTAGGGGAAGATAATATCTTCATCTTTGGTTTAACGGTTGATGAAGTGCAAGCATTGAATGCCAAAGGATATAATCCTTATGATTACTACTATAAAAATCCAGAGTTAAAAGCCGTGATTGATTGGTTAGATACCGATTACTTTACACCTGGTAAACCGCGTGCATTGTCTTCAATTAAATACAGCTTACTTGATGGTGGCGATCCGTATTTGTGTTTAGCAGATTATGATAGCTATTCAAAAGCGCAAGAGCGTGTTGATGCGGCGTATCGCGATGAAAGTGATTGGGCGCGTATGGCTATTTTGAATACGGCTAAGATGGGGAAATTTACCTCTGACCGTTCAATTAAAGATTATGTAGAACGCATTTGGAATCTTGATTCATGTCACGTAAAATAACTCATTAATTCAATTTTGAGTAATGTTACCTATGCCATCATTTGCTAATCAGCGCAGCCACTTTTTGCGTTGTTCGCGCACCGCCCCTGAACAGTTTAGCCAAGTTCAGGAGTGGGTGTTACCGAATAAAACTCGCGTTGTTGTGCATACTGCTGGCATTATTGAATTTATCCCGAATGAGTATCAACCAGGCAAAGGTAGCCATGTGTTATATTCGTGTGGGGTGCATGGTAATGAAACTGCTCCAATTGAGATTTGTGATGAATTAGTTGAAGCACTGTTAGCGCAAACACTCAGTTTGACGGTACGTTTGATGGTGCAATTTGCTAATTTACCCGCGATGGATATTGCTCAACGGTTTATAAGTGAAAACATGAATCGTTTGTTTTGTGGGGCGCATGCTCCGCAGGATAATGCTGAACGGGTGCGTGCCAATCAATTAGAACAGCTGACCAGTGCGTTTTTTGCGCAAGCCGACGATCTAGCTATTTGTTATCATTATGATTTACATACTGCGATAAAAGATTCTGCCTATCCGCGATTTGCTGTGTATCCTTTTTTACATGGTAAAACTTATTCTAAAACCCAGCTATTATGGTTAGCTAAAGCCGGTATTCAAGCGGTGTTATTTTCTGAATCACCCACCACTACGTATTCATATTTCTCGTCGTTACACTGCGGGGTACATAGTTTTACCGTAGAACTAGGAAAAGTAAAACCGTTTGGGCAAAATAATATGGCTGATTTTGCGCAAGCGCGCACGGCGTTATTTGATTTGGTGAGTGTTGAAAGTATTGAAAGTATTGAAAGAGCTAAATGTGTTAGCACCATGCCGGTTTTATTTCGGATCAAACAAATGATCTTGCGCCATACTGAAGATTTCAAATTTCACTTTCCTGATAATACGCCAAACTTTACGGCGTTTAATCAAGGCGATGTATTAGCTAGCGAGTATGATGCCCAAGGTACGTTACTGCGTTCTTATTCTTGTGTCCAAGATGCTGAAGCGATTGTTTTCCCCAATGCCAACGTTGCGCTAGGGCAGCGGGCATTATTAACGGTTGTCCCCGTTTCTGAAAAGGAGTGTCAATTTGATGTTTAATTTAGATACGCGTTTACAAAACGATACATATTTTGTCGCCAATTTGCCAACATCTCAGTTATTATTGATGAATGATAACCAGTTCCCGTGGTTTATTTTAGTGCCTCGTGTTGCTGATATCAGTGAAACTTGTCAGTTGTCTGATACTCAACAGGCTAGTGTTTTAACAGAATCAAATGCGCTGAGTCAAGCGTTGCTCGACATCTATACGCCGACAACATTAAATGTTGCGGCCTTAGGTAATGTGGTTCGTCAATTACACATACATCATATTGCACGCTTTGAGCAAGACAAGGCTTGGCCAGCTCCAGTATGGGGGCAATTGCCAACTGTTGCTTATTCAGAGGCTGATGCACAAATACTCATTAATCAAATACTCGCTCATGCGAAGATAAAGGAATTATTATGATTTTAACGACTACACCTTCAATTGAAGGACGCTCAATTGCTCAATATCACGGTATTGTTGTTGGAGAGGCCATTACCGGTGCGAATTTTGTGAAAGATATCTTTGCATCTGTTCGTGATTTAGTTGGCGGTCGCTCTGGTGCATATGAAAATGAGCTTAATAATGCGCGAAAAATCGCTTTTCAAGAACTTGAAGAAGATGCCCGTGCAATTGGCGCTGATGCGGTTGTAGGGATTGATATTGATTATGAAGTGTTAGGTCAATCAAACGGTATGTTTTTGGTCAGTATTAGTGGCACTGCGGTGACGTTTAAATAAGACGTAATTTGGGTCAATGATTACCAATTATCCTGCTTATCTTCTTGTGCATAATCATTCTCGTATCCTTGCGGGGTTTTACTTGTTTCGGTATCTGGTGTGCGCTTATTTGCACCTTTTGTTGCAGCATTCTTTTGTGCTTGCGCCAAATGCTCAGCCTCAGCCGCTTTGCGTGCTTTATACGAATCCGGTAAGCTAAAACTCTTAGATTTTTGTAACGTAATGATATTCGACAAAATAAATGCCAACGCCGCAACGATAATAATAATAATGACAGTCAATGACATGCTAGATCCCTAAGGCAAAAGTAAAAGGGTTATATTTGTTGTTGATTAAGAATATAACGTGAAAATATCATTTCTATGTTAGCTAGTATAACGTCTTTACCTTTAATATCACTGTCTTTAATTAGGGTAGTGATTGTCGGTAATGACAATGCCTGCATGATAGCTTGTGCAAGCGGCTCAAAACTATAATGCCAAGGCTCGCAGCCAATACCCCCATGATATCGTGCATAAGGACGATAAAATCCATATTCGTGAGCATGTGCGACTAGCCATTGGCTTAGGTTGCCGCATACACCCTCTTTGGCGTATTCCGCCTCAACTAATTGAATGTCATGCTGGCGCGCATTAACCGATTGACGGTCAATGACATCAAAATCAGTGCCCCAATGATGTCGTGAACCACCTGGTAATGCTGACCACCGTAAAATACTGTGCAGCTTTTCTACATCAGTCAGTAAGGTAATATCCAATGGTTGATGCTGAGCATCTAATATTGGTAATTCACCTTGCCATTTTCGGTCCCAAATAGATTGTTGTTGCGCAAAACTCCGGTAACTACTCATGATCTGACAATCAATACCTGCGGCAGATGCTGCTGTTTGTAATGTCATAAACGCATGTACCGCAGCCGGTTGTAAACGATGGCGATCCGAGCCGTTACCAGGTGAAACTGAAGCAATGGTTAACAGATGTGAGTCATCGATACCATAAAGGCGGCGCTCATTATCTGTTAACGACATCACAGTAGAACCAACAGTTTTGGGCCCAAGTGGATCGCAATGCGTCATGTTTATTGGTTACCTAGTGTGTTTACTAAAATGTGATAATACATATCCGCTAGTTGTACTAAATCATCAGCTTTAACGCGTTCATCTATTTGATGAATGGTGGCATTGATAGGACCTAATTCAATTACTTGTGCACCAGTGGGAGCAATGAAACGCCCGTCAGATGTACCGCCAGCAGTGGATAACTCCGTATCTCGTCCCGTCACTTGTTTGATTGCAGCAACCGTAGCATCAACCAATGTGCCTGATTCGGTCAAAAACGGTAAACCGTTGAACGTCCAGTCAATCGTGTAATCAAGTTTGTATTTATCTAAGATCTGATACACTTGTTGTTGTAAGGATTCAAACGTTTGTTCGGTACAAAAGCGAAAGTTAAAACAGATATGACACTCTCCAGGGATCACATTCCCAGCACCAGTTCCTGCATTAAAGTTAGAGACTTGAAATGTACTGGCTGGAAACGCACTGTTGCCATTATCCCACTTAGTTTTACTGAGTTCATCAATTGCGGCAGCCACATTATGAATAGGATTGTCCGCTAGGTGAGGGTAGGCAACATGACCTTGTTTACCTTTTACAATTAGATCACCGGTTAACGAACCACGGCGCCCATATTTGACCACATCCCCT
>Ga0209771_1002200_pt1 | contig 12003 bp, 7 predicted proteins | sample SaaInl59LU_5_DNA_FD_184639 | JGI IMG/M metagenome (GOLD analysis project Ga0209771, IMG submission 184639) | Marine microbial communities from expanding oxygen minimum zones in the Saanich Inlet - ESP_59LU_5_DNA (SPAdes) (version 2) | ecosystem: Environmental > Aquatic > Marine > Intertidal zone ...
TGAATATAAAGTTACCGTTAAAACAGGCGAGGGGGCGTGTCCATTTAATTATTTGTATTGGGATTTTTTGCATCGTCATCGTGATGCATTGTCTAGCAATCATCGTATGGGTATGATTTATCGGACTATGGATAAAATGGCCCCAGAAAAACTTGATGCAGCAATTGCGGATGCCCATACGTTTTTAATTTCACTTAATGAATAAAAGTAGCGCTTAAAGCAATGAAAAAAGCCGATTTACCTAGCAAAATGTGTCCCGTATGTGAACGTCCATTTACTTGGCGAAAAAAGTGGGAAAAAAACTGGGACAGTGTCAAATATTGCTCCAAGCGTTGCGGGGGTAATCGCGCAAAAGCACGTTAATTATTTATCTCAATCTGTCGATAAACTTGTAATACTCAATGGACGAGATATCAAGGTATTTACATGGATGATAATGATTGGATCGCGTCAGCATATTCAGGATAAATTTGATTGTGCAATTGCCTGATCTCGTAACGTTTTACTTAGATCTAATCGTGCACGTGCTAAATCATAAAATATTTGGATTTCATCTATCGTATTCGGCTTTTGAGTAATAAAACCGGTTGATACTGAAACGAAAGGTGACACGGGGGATATATCATGTGGCATAAGTGCTTGAACAACAAACTTATTAATCAACGCTATCTTATGCTTTGCTCCAAACTCAGAACAACCCGGCAATAATATATAAAAATCATCACGCCTTGATCTAACAACTAAATCATTTTGACGATATATAATCGAATGTAAGATACTCATCATCATCCGTAGATAATGACAAATGGTGTTGTTACCGGCATGCGCATTGAGCAGTTGAAAGTAATCGATGTTTAACGCAATAAGCGTGATGGATTCATCTGCACGAATACATTCAATCCATGATTTAGATAAATGCTGCATAAAAAAATTAAAGTCTTTTTGCGCACTGGCATCATCCAATACAAATGGGTTGGTTTTGAGGCGAGCAGGTTTATGATCAGATATATGCGACTCAATGCGTTGTAATAAGTTTTTGCTCGAAATCGGCTTGAGAACTACATCCATTTTATGTAAAGGCATCTGTTCGATGTATTGCTGAAGTGTATCAATGATTGTCATCACAAAGATGTGAGGTTGATTCATGTAATGCACATTTTTCAATAGGTCATTGACGTCAATATAACTTTCTCCCAACTGCAGCATATCAATTAAGATTAAATCAAAGGGGCTATCGTGTTTTTGGGCAAGTAATAATGCGGTTTTTGCATCCTTTGTATTTTTTACTCTAACAATATCAAAATGTTTACTTAGCGCAAAGGTCTTTACTTTGGATTGTACAGGGTCATTATCTATTAAGAGTAAGCGAAGTTCCATTTCTTCATTTTTCAAAGTCATAACAATGGTAGTTACTTTTTAATCATTATATCATTGTAATCTTAGTCTATATTTACTGATATGCCACTTATGCCCTTAGTTAATATACTTAGTTCGTATAATGTATATTATGTTAAATTATTTATATAAATAGAATAACAAGTTACTGTCTGCTAATAATTAAAGTCACCTATCTCTATTTACTCAACTATCGATCTATTGCTTCGCACATTAACCACTGTATACTTAACCAGTGTTGAATGTTGATTAAGTATGGTTAATTATTTATGCGGTTATTTATTGCTGAAAAGCCTAGTTTAGGTCGGGCTATTGCAGAGGCGTTAACTAAGCCATTAAAAAAATCACCCGGTTTCATTGTCGCAGCAAATGGTGATACGGTAACTTGGTGTATTGGTCACTTGTTAGCACAAGCACAACCTGAAGCTTATGATCCGGCATATAAAAAATGGTCACATGAACATTTGCCCATTTCACCTAAACAATGGCAACTGCAGCCCAAAGCCAAAACTGCAAAGCAATTGAGTGTGATTGCTAAACTACTAAAAAAAGCCACAAGCATCGTGCATGCTGGTGATCCAGATCGCGAAGGTCAGTTGTTAGTTGATGAGGTCATTCATTATCTCGGTGTAACATCGAAACAGAAAAATAACATCCAACGTTGCTTAATCAACGATTTAACACCTAAAGCAGTAACACAATCGATTAACACATTACGGGATAATCGGGAGTTCATTGCCCTATCCACTTCAGCCTTAGCAAGATCAAGAGCCGATTGGTTGTATGGTATTAATCTAACGCGAGCCTATACAATACAAGGCCAAAAAGCTGGCTATCAAGGTGTGTTATCGGTCGGTCGTGTACAAACTCCGCTATTAGGTTTGGTAGTTCGAAGGGATTGGTTAATTGAGTCTTTCGTGAGTCAAGCCTATTATGAAGTATGGGCTAACCTCTGCACAGAACAAGGCGATCAGTTTAAAGCTAAATGGGTACCCAGTGCAGCCTGCAAGCCATATTTGGATGATCAAGGACGTAATTTATCTAAAGCATTAGCCCTGAATGTCGTGCAGCGTGTCAGTCATCAACCGGCAACAGTTACAGCGCTGAAACGAAGCCAAAAATCGCAACCAGCATCCTTGCCTTATAATTTATCGTCTTTACAGATCGACGCAAACAAAGCCTTTGGTTTATCCGCTAAACAAGTATTAGATATCTGCCAAACGTTATACGAACGCCACAAGCTGATCACCTACCCGCGTTCTGATAGCCGTTATTTACCCCATGGACACTTTGCACAAGCCGCTATTATATTGCAATCCATTAAACATAACGCGCCATTATTGGGCAAACAAGGCCAGCTTATTAACGACACGTTGACTCAAGGTGACTATTCGTCCAAATACAAATCAAAAGCATGGAACGATAGCAAAGTAGATGCCCACCATGCCATTATTCCGACTAATAAAAAGACTCAGCAATTAAGTGGTCGTGAAGCGGATGTATATGGCTTAATTAGCCGAAATTACCTTGCTCAATTTATGCCTAAACACGAATATTATGAAACGCGCGTAACGGTGGACATTCAGAATGGTCAGTTTGTTGCTTCAGCCAATGAATTGATTAACCAAGGTTGGAAATCTATATTTATTCGTTCAGGTAAGAAGACCGCAACATTTTCAGATGAGCAGTCCCATGCACAGCCACCTAAACTCGAACCTTCATCACCGCCATCGTTGCCTAAGCTAGCCCTTAATGAACCTTTGAACTCATTACAAGCCGAATGCGTTGATAAGCAAACCAGCCCACCCAAACCTTATACGGATGCAACTTTATTAGCTGCAATGACTGGTATCAGTGCGCATGTTCGCGATCCACAATTAAAAAAAGTACTACGTGATACCGACGGTTTAGGTACAGAGGCCACTAGAGCAAGTATTATTGAATTACTGTTTACGCGTAAATATTTAACCCGTTCAGGTAAATCCATTACTTCCACGGTAACGGGGCAAACGCTGATCAAGGCATTGCCTGATGAAGCGACTTACCCTGATATGACTGCTCGTTGGGAGTCACAGTTGTCGGCAATATGTGCAGGACAAAGTACCTATAACAATTTGATGGCACCATTAAATCAGCAACTTGAGCAACTCATTGAAACTAGCCATACGTTTACCCCTGCCGGTTTAAACGGGTTAGGTGCTGCTAGATTCAGGGGCAAAAATAAAGCGAAGCGTCGTAAACTTAATCCTCGAAAGCAGACATCATAATGCATTTTCTGTTAAGATATTTTTCTTAATAATATTATTTACTTAGGTCTTCCATGTTTGATATTAATGTCCAATACCAGATTGCTTTACCGATTGAAGCAGTATTTGAAGCGATTAGTGATCACCAATCATATAACCGTTTTAACGCGTGTAAGTTTGCTAATTTGGTTGAAACAGGTGAATCTGAACGTAATGGATTAAATGCGCTTCGCGAAGTCCACGTTGGTCCATTGCAATTGATGGAGCGGATCACAGTATTTGAACGCCCTACCCGCATGGATTATCACATTGAATCCTCAAAGCCCGTCGATATTAAACATACTTTAGGTTCGATTAAACTTACCGCTGTGGATGCTGAACACACTCATGTAACCTGGGAATCCCAAGGTTTTATCCAGATGCCATTGATTGGATGGCTCATTGCTAAGCGTTTTAGTCAGTTAGGTGCTAAAGGTTTTCTGTCCATTCTCAAACACATTGAGCGTGAAGCGGCCCTATAACTCAGGCCGCTTTCTCCATAAAAAATACACAGCTGGCAATACAATTAACGTCAGTATTAACGCACTGACCATGCCACCTACCATAGGTGCAGCTATTCGACTCATGACCTCTGAGCCAGTTCCTGTTCCGTACATTACTGGCAACAAACCAAATATGATCGAAGTGGAAGTCATCATAACTGGTTGAATAGCCCACAAATCAAATTTGTATAAAAAACATACAAATAAAGCAAAAGAAAATCGTCCATCCGTCGATATAATATTTAAACGGGATGTTGAAATGGATTATTTCAAACATGTATTATTTAGCTGTTAATCATGTGGACAAGGATGTCTCTTGCCGTTTAGTTTTTTCTTTTAATTTTTACGCCAACCTCTCCAATAACGCCTCCCTACTAGTACATATTTTTTTCATACCTTAGTACTAGTCATAAAGTTAAAATTTACGCATGCGACTGATATATATAGCAATTTTTAGCATATGTGTTAATGCTACATTTGATCTTACACCGTAAATTCCTTATATTCGATGCATGTCAGTTGTACAATTAATCTTAATTCTATGCATAATAATAAACAAAAAATGATAAAAAAGCGGTATCTGTTGACCTGTTTTGGGATCGCATTTAACGCAAGTGCTGTTGCGACCACTGCGGATATTGAAGGTATAGAAAATATCGTGATAACAGGTGCCAATCCTCTCAGCCAACTTTCCCAGACTCAATCCATTATTGGGCAAACTCAAACATTGAGCCGAACAGATCTGCATGACACCCCGACTCGTTCATTAGCCGAGATCCTGCGCAATCAACTGGTTAGCGTCAACATTAACGATGTGCAGAACAATCCTTTTCAACCCGATGTACAGTATCGCGGATTTACCGCCTCCCCTTTGTTAGGTTTACCTCAAGGTCTGTCGATCTATTTAAATGGTACACGCGTCAATGAGCCCTTTGGTGATACCGTCAATTGGGATTTGTTGCCGTTAGAAGCGTTAGATAATGTCGTATTGTTTTCTACATCAAACCCAGTATTTGGTCAAAACACCCTAGGCGGTGCATTGGCATTGAACACCAAAAATGGTTTTAACTATTCCGATACTCAAATCAATGCTTCTGTAGGTCAATATGGCCGTGAAGAGTGGTCAATTCAAACCGGTAATCACAGCGGTAACTGGGGTTGGTATGGATTATTAAATCAATACCAAGAAGAAGGTTGGCGCGATTATTCACCTAGTGAAGTACTGCAACTTTTCAGTACCCTGTCTTATCATACTAAAACAACGCAAGTCGATTTGAGTTGGCTGCATGCTGATAACGAATTACTCGGAAATGGCGCTATACCAGAAGAGCTACCCGCGTTTGAATCTCGCGCCTCTGTATATACGCACCCTGACCAAACCAATAATGAATTAAATTTTGTTTCGGTCAATATCAACTCTGACCTAAATGATTCTTTGAGTATGACCGTGAATGCATTTTATCGAGATAATACGACGTCCTCAATCAATGGTGATGATAGTGATTTTGGTGCGTGTGAGCTAGATAATGGGTTTATTACATTATGTGAAATGGATGACGATGACGATTTAGCAGATGTCGACATGAATGACGCGGTCAATGATAACGATGACGATGATGCTCAAATTGCAGACGCAGATAATTTTGAAGTTGTTGAATTTGTTGGGTATGAGGATTTAGCATTTAGCCAAATCAGCAATATCGATCCTAGTGACGTTGATGGGACATACAATACCGGTCAAGCCGATAACCAAAGCTTTGGTTTTACGACTCAATTCACTCAACGCCATAGCTTAGGCGCTAAATCGGCAACGACGATCGTTGGCTTTGGTGCGATTAATGGTGATATACATTACGCCGCAGATACGACGTTTGGCATATTGGACAACGATTCAGCACAATCTTCTCGGACTGTGACGCCCATTAGCGGTATTATGGACGCTGAAGCGATGGTGAGACTTGACGTTGATACACGTGCTACTTTTGCTTATATATCTAACATTACTCAACTATCTTCGGCAACAAGTATCAATTTAGCCGCGCGGTATAATCGTGATCATATATTGATGAATGATCATCTGGCTGATGGTGAAGGATCGTTAGATGGCGATCATCGCTTTACCAGTTTTAATCCAGCAATTGGTCTTTCGCATCAAATTGATGCCGATACCCTGTTCAATATTTCACTGGCACAAGCTACTCGAGTGCCAAGCCCTGCTGAACTCAGTTGTGCTGATGAAAACGATCCATGCCGCTTACCCAATGGATTTGTGGCCGATCCGCCCCTAGATAAGGTGGTTACGCGTACCCTTGAGGCGAGTTTTTCAGGTAAGTTTTCGATGACGAATTACAATGCCACCGTATTTTATTCACAAAGTAATGATGACATCATTTTTCAACAAGCTGGCTCGACTTCATCGCGTGGGTATTTTATCAATATTGATAAAACTCAACGCCTAGGCGCAGAATTATCTGCGCAGAAGCAATATGATAATGTGACAGTGAGTGGGTCTTATAACTATTTAGACGCGACATTTGAATCGAGTTTTACGTCTTTTAGTCCGATGAATCCATTAGGGCCAGATCGTCAAGTGAACGCCGGTGATAGCATTCCTGGCCAACCTAAACATCAAGTCAAACTGCGTGCGGAGTATTCAGTATCGACTAACTGGTTACTCGGAGCACAATACATTTATGCTTCCAAACAATACTATCGTGGTGATGAAGCCAATGAAAACAAACCCATTACTGGTTACGGGTTAATTAACTTATATTCAAATTACGAGTTTTCTAATGCCCTTTCTTTTTCTATGCGTATTGATAACGCGTTAGATCATGACTATGACACCTTTGGTACATATGGAGAAGCTGACGAAGTGCTAGAAGATATTTATCCGCAAATCGACTCTCCTTACTTCATTGGCGTGGGTCATCCGCGGATGTTATCTGTCAATGCTCAATATACATTTTAAGGTTATCTTATCCTCCTAAAGGAGGAGAAATAATCCGGACTTATGCGTCTAAAGGTGATGATACACGGGGGGAAATCTACGCTAGAATCATGCAAGAAGTCAATTAACGAATACTTAACATATTTTCACAAAATGAGAGAAATAATGACGAAACCCTATTTTTGTTCCCCAGCTAACGCCTCTTCATTTACATTATCTGCGATTACATTAGCATTATGTGTTTCTAATATGGCGTTTGCTCAACAATTGCCACAGCAAACGGCTTCACAAACTAATAGCGCGCCTATTGACGATGTGATTGTCGTCACAGGCTCGCATACACCAATCGCAAAACTAACAGCCTCAAACAATGTGGATGTAATCACTCAAGATGAAATTGAACGTGTCCTTGCGGTGACACCTGCGGATCTATTGAATCGCATCACAGGTGTTCATATACATACAAATAATGGCATGGAATCCTTACCGGCAATGCGTTCTCCGGTATTAACAGGCCCGGGCGCAGCTGGTGCGTTTATTTTTGCGCAAGATGGGATTGCCACTCGTGCAGCAGGTTACGCCAATAACAATGGGTTATCTGAACTTAATCTTACAGGGGCTTCAGCTGTCGAGGTTATTCGTGGCCCAGCCAGTGCTATTTACGGCTCAAATGCAGTGCATGGCGTAGTCAATGCCTTATCAGCGAATGTCGATCAACCGGGCCGCTTACGTTTTTTGTATGGCGAGAATAACCATATAAATATTGCGACTAAATTTAGCGGTGAAGAATATGCCATTGATTATCAACATATTAATGATGGTGGTTTTCGTGACGAAAGTGATTTTGTGAGTAATAAATTAGACGCTAAGTTCATTACACAATTTTCAGATGCCACCGTAACGACGACGTTCTCTGGGTTTAATCTTGATCAAGAGACCGCTGGATTTATTTCATCTGGCAGTAATGGTGAATGTTATACTTCTTCTTTAGCCGATAATGTTTTGTATGAAGACACGGCTGCTATGTCCAAAAACTGTGATCCTGATGCATATCGTCAATGGTCAAGTGTGCGCTGGGCTTCAAAATGGGAGTGGTCACTTGATAATGGTGCTAAATTGGCTCTGACCCCATTTTATCGAAATAATCACATGGAATTTAGGCAGCATTATTTACCATCGCGTGCCATAGAAGAAAATAGCCATTCTAGTGTGGGTGTTAAAACCATTTATAGTCAATCGTTAAGCAACGACCTAGAGATAGTTGCTGGAATCGATCTTGAATCTACTACAGGGTCGTTAATCGAAACTCAAGATGCCGCTGATAGGTACAGTTGGGGTAAAGCCCGCCAACAAGGACAACACTTTAATTACGAAGTGGATGCACACATTATCGCACCATTTGTTCAGGTAATGTACCAAGCCAATGAGCAGCTATCATTTGATGCCAGTGTACGCTTTGATAATACCCAGTACGATTATGATAATTTAATCGCTGATGGTACGACAAAAGCAGATGGGACAAGTTGTACGAATAACAACGGAGCGGCAATTGATTGTTTATTTTTACGCCCAGCAGATCGTACCGATGATTTTAGTAACACCTCGATAAAAGCGGGTGCAAACTATTTATTGACAGATAACACTGCCCTATTTGCTTCAATAGCCTCTGGCTTTAGAGCGCCGCAAACCACGGATTTATACCGGTTACAAAATCAGCAAAGCATCGGCACCATTGATTCTGAAAGCACGGATAGTATCGAAATTGGTTACCGTCAGCAGTCACAAGATCTCAATTATGAAGTGGTATGGTACACCATGAAAAAGGATAACTTCTTTTTTCGTGACGCCGATGGACTTAATGTGACCGATGGTAAAACGACTCATACAGGGCTTGAGCTTGGATTAGATTATCAGTTGACACAAACCCTCAATGTAGGCGTTAATTACTCTTTCGCTTCACACGAATACGACTTTGAGCGCGCTAATTCGGGTGTTGTTAATGGCAATGAAATTGATACCGCTCCTAGTACTATGGGTAATGTTCAAGTCACTTGGCAACCCACTGACGCATTATCAATGGAGCTGGAATGGTTACACATGGGGCAATACTATTTAGAGCCTGCTAACGAACACCAATATGACGGTCATGATTTAGTGCATTTGCGTACCAACTATCGCATGAATGATACGTTAACACTAACGGCTAATATTGATAACCTAACAGATGAAGCGTATGCATCACGAGCGGATTATGCATTCGGTACGTATCGTTTCTTTGGCGGTCAACCACGCAATGTTAAAGTCGGTGTGACCGTTAACTTCTAAGGAAAATGGATGAAACTTTCGATATGCAAGTTAGTGTCTATGGCCCGTCAGGTGAGTTTGCTGGGTATATTATGTGCTGTATTTTGGACTAGTGCGGTAATTGCATTGCCAAACAATGCCAACACTTCAGCAGACCCTGCACAGCAATCTATTTCAGATTTACCCATTCTTAGAGTGGGCGTATTACAATTTGGCACCATCAATTGGGAGATGGATACCATTATTCATCATCAATTGGACACTCAACGTGGATTTAGATTATCCGTACATCCTTTTGCCAGTAAAAATGCCTCCGCCGTTGCTCTGCAAAGTGGCGCAGTGGATGTCATCATGACCGATTTGTTTTGGGTGAGCCGCCAACGTGGGCAAGGTAAACCGTATGTGATTATGCCTACCACCAAAGCTTCAGGTGGTGTGTATACAAGTGAAGAACAATCCTTTACGCAATTGTTACAACAAAATGATAATAGTATTGGTGTCGCTGGCGGTTCAGTTGATAAAAACTGGTTATTATTACAAGCGTACGCCAAACAACAAGAACTTGATTTATTCGCTCATTTCACCCCTAAATTTGCGGCGCCCCCCTTACTTAACCGTTTTATGATGAACAATGAATTAGATGCTAGTATCAATTTTTGGCATTATAATGCCCGATTAGATGCTGCTGGCTTTAGTTTAACTCTCCCAGTGACCACTATGTTGAAGAGTTTAAAAATACATGCTGATGTGCCGTTGTTGGGGTGGGTATTTGATGAGCATTGGGCGAAAAACCAATCATCATTAATTACAGCATTTGTAAACGCATCATTTTCAGCCAAAGCGATCCTCACAAGCCAGGCTGCAGAATGGGTGCGTATACGTGATTTAACCAAAGCTGAAAATGAACAGGTTTTTACTTCCTTGCAAAGCAATTATCCTGATACATTATTAACACAATTCACGATTCAAGAAATTGCGGCAACACAACAACTTTTTGCTGTTTTTGCAGAGGTTGGTGGTCAAGAATTGATGGGTACGACCACCAAGTTCAATGCCAATATATATTGGTCTGATACGTTGAGAATATGGCAATCTCAGCAGTAGCTGGCGCTTCGGCGTCATCACGTGCCGCCCGAACGGCAACATTGATAAAATTCAGTATGTTTGTGCTGTTTTTGGTTATTTGGCAAACATTAGCCTTTATGTTGGCTCAACCTGATTTTCCCTCTTTTACACAAACATTATCTGCCCTGTATTATCATAGTGTATCTGGTGACTTAATCATAAACGTTGCAATAACGGTAACTCGAGTTGCGATTAGTTTTATCTTAGCTATGTTGCTTGGCAGTATATTTGGAATTGCAATGGGTGCGCGTGCATGGTTTAACCAACTCAGTGATAGCTTCTTAATTATATTATTAAATGTGCCTGCGTTGGTGGTGATCATTTTGTCCTACATCTGGATCGGATTGGTCGAAGCGGCGGCGATAACCGCAGTAGTCATCAATAAGATCCCCACTGTCGCCGTGATGTTGCGCGAAGGTGCACGTACCACTGATCCGAAATTAGCTCAAGTTGCTCAAGTTTATAACATCCCCTGGTGGCGGTTTATGCGCAAAATATATCTACCGCAACTCTACCCATTTTTCTTGGCAGCGGCTCGCAACGGTCTTTCATTGATATGGAAAATCGTCCTCGTCGTCGAATTACTCGGACGCAGTGATGGAGTGGGTTTTGCGTTGCATAGTATGTTTCAATTTTTTGATATCGCTGGTATTTTAGCGTACACCTTGGCGTTTATTGCGGTCGTGTTCATGATTGAATGGGTATGTTTCACCCCGTTTGATGCACGCATTCAAAGAGGGCGTTAAGATGAGTGCCTTGAGTATCCACATTAATCAATTAGCATACAATGCGCAGAGTGAAAATAATACGGGCAAATCAAGTGAACGTATTATTGCCGATATCGCATTGGATATTAAACCTAACGAGTGTGTCTGTATTGTTGGCCCTTCTGGCTGTGGTAAAACAACATTATTAAATGCCGTGGCAGGTATAATTAATACGCAGAATGATGATGTAAATGGCACCGTTAGCGGCAATATCATGTTGCAATTTGCGACTCCCTCTCCCACTATCGGTTATATATTTCAAGAGCCGCGTTTAATGCCTTGGCTGACACTGTATGAAAATATCGCATTAGTCATGCCCAATGATGATCCGGTAAAAATTACCGCGATACTAGACGCGGTGGGTTTAGCAGCTCAAGCTAATAGCTACCCCAATCATCTGTCTGGCGGTATGCAGCGCCGTGCAAGTATTGCTCGTGCATTCGTTATTGAGCCTCAGATCTTATTATTAGATGAGCCTTTTGTGTCGTTAGATGCGCCAACGGCTATGCAATGTCGCGAGTTATTAATTTCTCTGGCGAAGCTCCACAAAAGCACGATTATATTTGTCACCCATGATCTAAATGAAGCATTATATTTAGGTGACCGTGTCGTATTTTTATCACCAAGCCCTGCGCGTATTATTCATGAACTAGCCCTAAACAATATCTGCGAGG
>Ga0209771_1002205_pt1 | contig 11973 bp, 10 predicted proteins | sample SaaInl59LU_5_DNA_FD_184639 | JGI IMG/M metagenome (GOLD analysis project Ga0209771, IMG submission 184639) | Marine microbial communities from expanding oxygen minimum zones in the Saanich Inlet - ESP_59LU_5_DNA (SPAdes) (version 2) | ecosystem: Environmental > Aquatic > Marine > Intertidal zone...
GACTATCAACCTAGCATTGGATGCTATTAAAAACCCTCAAATCATAAACGATCAAGAAAAAGTAAAACGTTACTTGGGAATGATAAAGGATGAAAATAAACGTATGAATGCGCAAGTTGAAAACGTTTTAAGAATTTCTCAACTTCAGAAGAAACAACTTAACATAACTAAAGAACGGCTTAAATTACACGACTTAGTAGAGGATGCTATCACGCATGTAGAGCTTATTGTAGAGGATAGAAGTGGTTATATTAAAACACATTTTAATGCCACCAAAACTTCTGTATTGGCAAATGAAACTTACTTCACAAATGTGATCGTAAATATTTTAGATAACGCTATAAAATACTCACCCGAAGCGCCAAAAATTGATGTGTACACAGAAAATATAGGTAACAACATTTTGTTAAGTGTCAAAGATCAAGGAAAGGGTATGAATAAAGCCGTACAAAAACGTATATTTGAAGAGTTCTATAGGGAATACACTGGCAATGTACACAACGTTAAAGGGCATGGATTGGGTTTAGCGAATGTAAAACGAATTGTAGATAATCATCAAGGGACTGTTTCTGTTGAAAGCGAAAAAGGCAGAGGAAGTACTTTTACTATAAAATTACCACTAATAGCATAACATCATGGAAGAAAAATTAAAAAAAATATTACTAGTCGAAGATGATCCAAATTTTGGAACTGTATTAAAAGAGTATTTATCTCTTAATGGTTATGAAGTTGTTCATGCCAAAAATGGGATGGAAGGCTTTGAGAAATTCAAAAAAACAGACTACCATTTGTGTATTTTAGATGTGATGATGCCCTATAAAGATGGGTTTACACTGGCCAAGGAAATTCGTGAAAAAAACTCCGAAATTCCAATCATTTTCCTCACCGCTAAAGCTTTGAAAGAAGATGTTTTAAAGGGTTATAAAGTGGGTGCTGATGATTATCTAAACAAGCCATTTGACAGTGAAGTTCTTTTGATGAAAATTCAAGCGATTATTCAACGTAAAACAGTAGATACACTTGCTGACAGCAAACAGTTTGAGTTTACAATTGGTGAATTTAGCCTGAACTCTAAGTTACGTTTTCTTACCTACAAAGAAGAAAAGCCAGCTAAGTTATCTCCTAAAGAAAATGAGTTGCTTCGATTGTTGATTTTACATGAAAACGATCTGATGCCTCGCGAAATTGCACTGACTAAAATTTGGAGAGATGACAATTACTTTACTTCTCGAAGTATGGATGTTTATATTGCCAAATTAAGGAAATATTTGAAACTCGATCCGAAAGTAGAAATTTTAAATATTCACGGAGAAGGCTTCCGATTGGTTGTAAATAAATAACAGTTTCAAAACCAGCTTTTAGCTGGTTTTTTTTAGCTCTGTATTCAAATAATCTAAGATATTTTGAACGTCCGTATCGTATTCAAACCACTTAGTTTCCGTGTCTTTCTGAAACCAAGTCAACTGACGTTTAGCAAAGCGCCGGGTATTTTTCTTAATTTCTGAGATCGCAAAATCCAAAGTCCACTGCCCGTCAAAATAATTAAACAATTCTTTATAACCCACAGTATTGAGTGCATTTAGTTTTCTGTGTTTAAATACAGTTTTGGCTTCCTCCAATAAACCACTTTCAATCATTTGATCGACTCTGTTATTTATGCGTTCATAAATCAAAGATCGTTCTGCCTTTAATCCAATGGATATCGTTTTAAAAGGTCTTTGTGCTTTGTGTTTGTTTAAAAAAGAAGAGTAAGGCTGTCCTGTACCTCTACAGATCTCCAATGCCCTTATGATACGGTGTGGGTTTTTAAGAGCAATTGTTTCGTAGCTTTTAGGATCTAATCGCTTTAATTCTTGCTGAAGAAATTCCAGTCCCTTTGATTCTAACTCTCTGTTAAGCTGTTCTCTAACTTCCGTCATGATATTTGGAAATTCATCAAATCCTTTAATCACTGCATTGACATACAAACCAGAGCCACCCACCATTACGACAACATTTTTTGAAGCATGTAATAATTCAAGTTTTTCTAGGGTATCTTTTTCAAAAGCACCAACGCTATAGGCGTCTTTAATGGATTTATGGTGAATAAAATGATGTGTTGCAACCTCTAATTCTTTGGCGTTTGGAGCCGCAGTTCCAATCGGAATTTCTTTGTAAAATTGTCGAGAATCAGCAGAAATAATCTCGGTATTAAAATGGGAAGCTAACTTCAAACTAAGAGCCGTTTTTCCGATGCCAGTAGGGCCTACAATCGAAATAAGATAGTTATTCATCACTAATTTTATGACCACATTTGTGACAGAATTCGGCATCATCTTGGTGATACGTTTCGTTACAGTTGGAGCACGCTTGTGTGTTGTTTGGTATGAGTTTTTCTTCTTTTTTGGTCATTTCTGAGCTTACTATCCCAGTAGGAATGGCTATAATTCCATACCCCAAAATCATAATTAAGGAGGCAATAAATTGCCCCAAAGCCGTCATAGGTGCAATATCGCCATAACCAACGGTAGTGAGCGTCACTATGGCCCAGTAAACACTTCTCGGAATACTTGTAAATCCACTGTCCTGATCACTTTCTATTAAATACATAACAGTTCCTAAGATGATACATAGCACGATCACAAAGGAAAGAAAGACGGCTATTTTTGCCCGACTGCGTTTCAATGCCTTTCCAAAATTTGCACTTTCACCAATAAAACGAGTGAGTTTTAAAATTCTAAATACACGTAACAATCGCAAGGCTCTTATAGCTACTAAAGAGTGGGTTCCTAAAACAAATAGCGATAGGTATTTAGGAATGGTCGATAGTAAATCAATAATCCCATAAAAACTAAATATATAAGCTTTCGGTTTTTTAACGGATAAGACCCGAAGCATATACTCTAAGCTGAACAAAATTGTAATGACCCATTCTAATATATTGAGAATTGTTGCATATTTAGCTTCAATACTTTCAACACTTTCGAGCATCACAAGAAGGATGCTTATAAGGATGACTATTAAAAGAAGGACATCAAATAATTTGCCTGCTGGTGTGTCCGCTTCATAAATAATTTCATGAACTTTCTCTCTCCAACTTTTTGATTGATTTGATTTAGACATGTCTCAAAAATACTAAAAAAGATTAATCTTCAAGTTTAATTATTTTTAATCTTTTGTGACGACGCATAAAACTTTGAATGATATGCTGCGCATCTTTATTGTGGTCCATTGGGGTTAAAATAGATTTAAGTACCGCAGTGGTATGAATTTGAAAGTTTAAATTAAAATACGCATATCCTCTAAAAACTCCATTTTCTATCAAGACTGCACTACGTTCATCGATATCTCGTCCATAGTCAATTATGATCATATTTTGATTTTTAAAGGTATGGGATTCAATAAGGTTTAAAACTCTTTTGTTGTAAGTCTCTGAAGGTTCCTCTGAGATGCAAGCACCAGCACAACTTTTAATATCGTATCCAAAACAAGAGTTGGCTGTTTTATAGAGACCACAAAGTTTTTGACACAATTGGTGTTTTTCAACCATTTTGTTTATAAAGCTTTTACCACTCTCATGATTTGAAAACGTAGTAATTGGTTTTTGTTTGCCTTTTATTTTTTCAATTTTCAAATTGATATAGCCCTCAGGATCTCTAAAACTAAACAAACCATGTGTGAAAATTGTACGACGAAGAGCGCGATTTAATTTGGGTTTATTACGTTTAATTTCTTCACTTTCTTTGAGAAGCGCTACCAATTCACTGCCAGTTTCGTCATAAGTAACTGTGGCTACTTCGAGCTGAATTTTTTTTGATTTTGGCGTTTGACCAGTGAAGTGTTGGTTGATTCGACTTTTGATATTTTTACTTTTTCCAATATATACAATCTCTCCATCAGCTTTATGAACATAATAGACGCCTGTAACTGAAGGTAATTTTGAAATAATATCGGTGAGCTTAGGTTCCATTTGATGTTTTGCGTCCAAACGGATGGCTTCCTTGATAATTGTTTTTTCAATATCCTTATCTAGAAGCATCTTAAAAAGCTTTACGGTAGCAGTTGCATCGCCTGCCGCTCGGTGGCGATCACTGACAGGGATTCCTAATGAGCGCACAAGTTTCCCTAGACTATAGGAAGGAAGGTCCGGAATTAGTTTTTTAGAAAGTTCTACCGTACATAAATTTTTACGTTCAAAATCAAAGCCAAGCCTTCTGAACTCTGTTTTTAAAATTCGATAATCAAACTGTGCATTATGAGCTACCAAAATACAGTCTTCGGTAATTTCTACTATGCGTTTGGCGACCTCATAAAATTTGGGAGCAGAGCGCAGCATTTTACTGTTGATGCCTGTCAAATTCACTACAAAGGGCTGGATATCCCGTTCGGGGTTGACTAGACTGATAAATTGATCTACAATTTGATGGCCATCAAATTTATAAATGGCTATTTCTGTAATGCCTTCTTCATTAAATTTCCCTCCGGTAGTTTCTATGTCTAGTACTGCGTAGATAGTGCTGTTTTAAATGGCATAATTTCTAGTTCCAAAGATACTACTTCCTACGCGAACCATGGTGCTTCCGCAATCGATAGCTAAAGGGTAGTCGCCACTCATTCCCATAGAAATGATTTCAAGTTTTGAGTTTATTTTTTTTAAGCGATCAAAAATAGTTTTTAATGTTGTAAATTCTTCTTTGATTTGAGAAGTGTTGTCTGTAAAACTTGCCATTCCCATGACCCCTACAATCGCTATGTTTTTTAAGTTTTTAAATTGATCAGAATTTAATAGGTCATGTGCTGTTGCTTCTGTCATTCCAAATTTGGTATCTTCTTGTGCTATTTTTAGTTGTAAGAGACAGTTGATAGTCCGTTGGTGTTTTTCGGCTTGTTTGTTAATTTCTTTAAGTAATTTTTCTGAGTCCACTCCGTGAATTAAATCTACAAAAGAAGCCATGTATTTGACCTTATTACGTTGTACATTTCCAATCATATGCCACTGTATATCTTTGGGCATTTGTTGGTGTTTGTCCGCCATTTCTTGAATCTTATTTTCGCCAAAAACTCGTTGCCCAAAATCATAGGCTTCCATCAAGTCTTCTACGGGTTTTGTCTTTGAAACAGCCACCAAAGTAACATGACTTGGGAGTTGTGATTGAATTTCAGATAAATTGGTTTTTATAGACATAGTTAAAACTCGTATATAGTGATTCCACTTCTTAATTTTGGATAAATATAGGTGCTTTTTGGAGGCATAACTTCATTAGAGTCTGCAATAGCCATTAATTCTTTGGTTTCAATAGGATACAGTCCAAACCCAACTGCGTGATCTCCACGATCTACTGTGGCTTTAATTTGCTCCATACTGTCGGCTCCATGGATATATCCTATCCTAGGATTTGTACGAACATTAGTAATTCCTAAAATAGGTTCTAAGAGGTGCGTTTGTAAAATATGAGTATCAAGTTGATGGATAGTAAATAGACTGTTTTGTTTTGTAGCCCGTAAAGATAAGGAATAAAAGGTTCCCTCTAAATACATAGAAATATCGTGCCGTTTAGAACTTTTGTAAGGCTTTGATCCTTTTTTTTCAAGTTTAAAATCAGTGCTTATTTTTTCTAAAAATGTTTTTGTACTTAGACCATTTAAATCTTTAATGACTCTATTATAATCGTATATTTTTAGTTGGCTTTCAGGGATCAAATAGCTTAAAAAATGATTATGAGAAGCGATTGAAGTAGCGGTATTTTCTGAATTCAGTTCTCGTGCTAAAAGTGCCGACGATGCAGAACGGTGGTGACCATCAGCAATATAAAGAGAAGGAATAGTTTCAAATGCTTTTTGAATCAAATGAACATCTTCTGAATTATTGACACACCAAAGTTTATGAGTTTCATTTTCAGTGGACCAAGAATTCAATTCAGACGCGTTTAACTTTGCGTTTTTGATTTTGGTTGCCAAGTTTAAATCGTTTGGGTAGGTAAGTAGGACTGGAGCTGCATTGAATCGCACCGTTTTTAAATAATTTTTAAACGTATGTTCCCGTTTCGAAATGGTAGCTTCGTGTTTTTTGATAGCGTTTGAATCATAATCCTCTACACTTGCTGTGGCAATGAGTCCACAAAATTGGTGTCCGTTTGCTTGTACTGTTTCGTAAATATAATAGGAGGGTGCGGGGTCTTTAATTAAAACTTTGGAGTCTTTAAAGGCTTCAAATCTTTCTTTGACCAGTTCATATCGCTTTGATTTTTCGGATCCAAAAGCGGAGTCTTTTTTGATATTAATAATACTTAAAAAGGAGCTAGGGTTTTCTTTTAATTCTTTTTTTAATTCGTTTTCAGAATACGTTTTGTAGGACCTTAAACTAAAATTTTGAATATTTTTTTTTGAAGGTCGAACAGCTTTAAAAGGGGTTATTTTTGCCATTTTTAAGGACGAATTTTTAAGAAAACTGTGCAGCAACAATCACCGCTTTTCGTTCTTTGGAGTAATCATAAAAACCTTCACCTGTTTTGATGCCATACTTACCTGCACGTACCATGTTTACTAAAAGAGGGTTTGGAGCGTATTTAGGATTTTTAAAGCCGTCATGCATCACTTCCAAAATAGATAAACAAACATCGAGTCCTATAAAATCAGCTAGCTCTAGAGGGCCCATAGGGTGGCCCATTCCTAGTTTCATGATAGAATCAATTTCTTGAACCCCAGCAACTCCTGTAAACAAAGTTTCGATGGCTTCATTTAGCATGGGCATTAGAATTCGGTTGGCTACAAACCCGGGGTAATCATTTACAATCACGGGTGTTTTATCAATTTTTTTAGTGAGATTTATAATGAATTCAACAACTGCTTTTGAAGTGCTGTAGCCTGCAATAATTTCCACTAATTTCATAAGAGGTACAGGGTTCATAAAATGCATCCCGATCACACTTTCTGGTCTTGACGTTTGTGCTGCTATTTGAGTAATGGATATAGACGAGGTATTGGTGGCTAATATGGTATCTTCTGGACATGCCTGATCTAATTGCTTAAATATATTCAGTTTTAAATCAATATTCTCGGTAGCGGCTTCAATAACCAGACTAGCATACTCAACTCCTTCATTTATACTTGTAAAAGTTGAAATATTAGCTAATGTTTCAACCTTACTGGATTCACCTATTTTACCTTTAGTGATTAAGCGGTCCAAATTTTTGGTAATGGTCGCAATGGCAGCTGTCAACGCTGTTGGATTTACATCAATTAATTGAACTTTAAATCCTGCTTGTGCGAACGTATGAGCAATGCCATTACCCATGGTTCCGGCTCCTATAACTGCAATATTTTTCATATGTATTTATTTAAAAACAACCTATAATTTGGTACGCAACTCTCAGGGCTTCTGTTCCATCTCTAAGTGTTACTACAGGTTTTGTATTGTTATTGATGGCATCAGCAAAACTTTCAAGTTCATCTAAAATGGCATTATTTGGAGTAATTTCAGGATTTTCAAAATAGATTTGTTTTTTAACCCCTTCAGCATTTTGTAAAACCATATCAAAATCTCCAGGAATTTTAGGAGCATCTTTCATTTTAACAACCTCTACTTGTTTCTCTAAAAAGTCAACACTGATGTATGCATCTTTCTGGAAAAAACGACTTTTTCGCATATTCTTCATAGAAATTCGACTGGCTGTTAAATTGGCAACACAGCCATTTTCAAACTCAATGCGTGCGTTGGCAATATCGGGTGTTTCACTAATTACAGAAACGCCACTCGCCGTAATGTTTTTGACAGGCGATTTTACCACACTTAATATAATATCAATATCATGAATCATTAAATCTAAAACGACTGGAACATCTGTTCCGCGTGGATTAAATTCTGCCAAACGATGGGTTTCAATAAACATAGGAGATTGGATGTCGTTTTTAACAGCTTTAAATGCGGGATTAAAACGTTCTACATGTCCGACTTGTCCTCTTAAGTTATTTTCAGAAACCAACAAACGGATTTGTTCGGCTTCTTCAACGGTATTAGTAATAGGCTTTTCAATAAAAACATGTTTCCCTTTGGTAATGGCTTTGATGGTACAGGTATAATGAGAAAGTGTAGGCGTCACAATATCAACCACATCTACAGCATCTATAAGAGCTTCTAAGGAATCGTAAAATTTATATCCAAACTCAGTTTCGACCTTTTTTCCGTTGGAAGCATCTGGATCATAAAACCCTATAAGATCATATTTTTCAGATTTTTGAAGAAGTTTTAGATGTATTTTCCCAAGGTGACCAGCCCCTAGGACGCCTGCTTTTAGCTTCATGATGTATTTTTTTGTAAAACTATGATTTTTTTGTAGTTATTTTTATAATACACCCTTAAATAAATCAAAAAAAATGTTTTTAAAACGGATGTAGGATGTGTTATTAAACGAATGAATAGCTGTCATTTAATTTTTTTAGCACAGATTCTCGATTTTTTTTGGTGTAATTATCCGTTTATAACACGAATTCGACCGTTTATTACTTCATTATACCGCTTGTTACATAGCTATATAAAATTCGCTAACTATTGCAGCTAACGACGGACAAAGTCAGTTTGCTACGCCTTTACCAATAGTCACACCCAATAAAGTGAATGTGTATCGCAATGGCGTACGAATCGGATTTACGGTTGTGAGTTCTGCAATTGTTGAACTAGAGCCCGAAGCTGTGTGTTATCAAGGCGATGAAATACGGATTGTACAATACTCTAACTAAATATGATATATCATTTTAAATTAAAACTAAATTCAAAAAACTTAAATCTATTAATTATGAAAAACAACTATGTAAAACTGGGTCTTCTGGTCCTTATGCTGATGGCAGGAACTGCGAATGCACAACAAACAACTGGAGATTATACCAAACAGGGTGATAATCTTGCCGCATCAGCCACAGCTACCAATACCTCCGTAAAGCTGATTGACAATAAAGGAACTATCAAATACCTTCAGGTGGCTAATGGGTTAACCTCCATAACCAATACAACTGCAGATAAGACGCTGACTACTTGGCAATTGGGAGGTGAACTTACAGCCGACACCTATATTGACGTGGATGGAAAGGTTTTTGGACTTGATGGTATTGAATTGGTCAATACGGCGACAAGTTCAGCTTCCATAGACGCTACTAATCAATCCGATCGTGTAAAATAGAGCTTCAAATTTGACAAAATTTAGGGTTTACACTATCTTTGTTTTTTTAAATCGAAGATTTATCTTCTGCTCAATCATATTTTTGAAAGATACGTTTAAACATAAAGGACTTCGCAAGCAATTAGTGGCAACTTTGGTAACTAAAGGGATTACAGATTCAGCGGTCTTAGAGGCCATTGGATCGATTCCCCGACATCTTTTTATGGACTCAAGTTTTTTGGACCATGCGTACCAAGATAAAGCGTTTCCTATTGCAGCCAGTCAAACGATTTCACAGCCATATACCGTGGCATTTCAGTCCGAATTATTAGAAGTGAAATCTGGAGATAAAGTTCTCGAAATTGGTACCGGAAGCGGCTATCAAACCGCTGTGTTATGCCTGTTAGGAGCGCATGTGTATAGTATTGAGCGTCAACTAGAGCTCTTTAAAAAAACGAGTAAATTTTTACCAAAAATCGGTTATGTGGCAAAACGTTTAATTTTTGGGGATGGGTATATAGGATTAAAAGAAGAAGCGCCCTTTGATAGCATTATAGTCACTGCTGGGGCACCTTTTGTACCAAAACCATTGCTGTCTCAACTAAAAATAGGAGGGCGATTGGTTATTCCTGTGGGCGACAAAGATCAAATAATGACCCTTTATATTCGTAAAGCAGCCACAGAATTTGAAAAACACGAATTAGGGAATTTTAAGTTTGTGCCGCTTTTAGAAAACAAAAACTAGAAACTAATTCCAAATAATACACCGTCGTTGACAAAGCCGGAATGGTAAGACCGCACATAATCAACTCTTAAAAATCGGTACTTTTTCCACCCAATATTATTAACCCCTAAACTAAACTCTTGATACGGTTTTTGGTCTTGAGATGAAAACCCATGAACCCCAAGAATCAAATTGTAGTTTAGTGTATTAATCAATGGGATTTTACCTAATATATACCCTTTAAAATCGTGTTCTAAATGGTATTCCACGTAATTTTCAGAGGTGCTAAAATCATAGTAGCCCACGTTTTTGAAACTCGATAAATACCTATTGTCCAGACTTACATGCGTTTGATTTCCATTGATGTGTTTAGCATCCATAAATGCGACAGAAGAAGCTCCAAAAAAAGTACCTCCAAATAGTTTGTAACTAAAATTTCCTTTGTTTTCGAGACTGAAATTTTGAGAGAGATTCACACTCAAATGGTCATAATTATAGTTTGAGTTTGTCGCTCCAAATCCTTTCTCGTAACTAAAATTCAACTTGGGATATTTTGGCGAACTTAAATTGAATTTACTCCCCGGATAGCTGAGGTATTTTTGTCCAAACCGTATGGCGCCTCTAAACTTAAATTTCAGAATGTTGTGATTTTCAAAAGGCGCAGAATCAAAATTTAAAGGGTCCAAAGGATTGTTGCTTGTGTAGGATTTATCATCGTGATTAATAAAGGTATAATCGGTACTATTTAAAAGTCCTCGGCGGTTCTCATAACTAAGTGCAGTCCCAAATCGGAAGCCGTTAAAAAGCTCTTGACCATAATTTATTTTGACAAATCGATTTTCAAATAATTTCATATAATTATCCTTAAAAAATAAGCTACTCCCTTCATTGATTAAACTCGAAATGGGTTCTTGTTCGTTAAATTGTTGGACTTTTATTCCGCTACTCAACCCTATGTTTAAATCATTGATATTGTTAAACTTATATTTAAAACCTACGCTGCCCCGAAGCATTTGGGTCTCAAAACTATAATTCAACCGATTATCTATGACAAGATATTTTTTAAACTCATCGTAGCGCTTGGTGTAGTTGATGTCTACATTTGCATTAAACCCCTGAACCGTATTAAAACTGACTCCAGCCAACGGACTGCTGATGCTCAACTCTTTGTCTTCAAAAGAATTTTCGTAAGTATATCCTGAAATTAGATTCCCAAGTTTAAATTTATTGTTTTTAGTATCTAGGGAGTCTAAATAAGGTTTAGAATTGTACAATGTTTGAATACTGTCTTTTTTGATGTAATCTTTCATCTCTTCAATGGTTAAAGGGACAGGGCGAAGCCTATTCCAATAGATTGAGTCTTTTTTATTGGCTTTGGGTTCAAACGCCAAAACCTCATTTGTAAACACATTTTTCTCAAAATTGGGATTCAGTTTGTAATTGGAATAATTGGCCACAAAACTACCGTTACCATTAAAGCCAAAAAACCCAAATTTGAAACTAATGGTCTGAGACCGCAGCACCCAATAATCACTTTTTTCATCGTAAGAGGCATTTTGTTTAAATGTGATTACATCGATTGCAGGCGATTGAATTTGATTTCCAGTAACACTCAGTTCCAGTCCATAAATCCCCCATTGATCTTCTACAATATAGATCACCCCTAAAAACACACGGTCGTTTTCACGTCTAGGAATCACCTTAATTTTATTAATCAACCGTCCTCCATTATCATAAAAAATACCTTCGAGTTTGTAGCGGTAATAATTAAACGCATAATCGGCAATAGGCGATACAATATCAGAATTCAATTCAACCGTATTGGAGTAAAAATTATAATTGACATCACTAGCATTATTAAAGCTGAACCCGTTGGAATCGCCACTTACTTTTGAGGCGATGATCTTTTCTGAAAGCTTGTTAGGTTTTGCGTAATTAATTTTAGATACGGTTTCAGATAGATACAGAATTCCAGAACGTGTAGAGTCCAAGACACCGTCCAAATCTCCAACTTCTTGACCCAAAAATTTCTCTGGTACATCTTTGAGTCGGATGATGCCTTTGGAATAGAAGTCGGCAGCATAGGAATTAATTTTTTCTAGTTGTGCTTTACGCTTG
>Ga0209771_1002213_pt1 | contig 11935 bp, 7 predicted proteins | sample SaaInl59LU_5_DNA_FD_184639 | JGI IMG/M metagenome (GOLD analysis project Ga0209771, IMG submission 184639) | Marine microbial communities from expanding oxygen minimum zones in the Saanich Inlet - ESP_59LU_5_DNA (SPAdes) (version 2) | ecosystem: Environmental > Aquatic > Marine > Intertidal zone ...
TCAAAAACAAAATCATTTAAATTTTGAAAATGATAGTTTTCCAAATACATTGTCGTATCCACGGGTACAAAAACATCTGGAACAATGCCTCCTCCTCCGTATACTACTTTTCCTTTTGGCGTCGTGTAGCGAAGTGAGTCTACAACTTTGATACTGTCTTTGGAAAGCAATTCTCCATTTGTCATTCTATGTTCATAATCCAAAGCATAATTAGCGCTGTCTTCCAAGCGATACGGTTTCTGAATAGACCTTCCTGTAGGTGTATAATATCTTGCAATGGTTAATCGGACAGCAGAACCGTCACCCAAATTTCTTTGTTGTTGGACCAGCCCCTTTCCAAAAGATCGCCTCCCAACAATCACTCCTTTGTCATTGTCTTGCAAGGCTCCGGCCAAAATTTCACTTGCTGAAGCAGATCCTTCATCAATCAAAACATATACTTTCCCATTTTCAAAACTCCCTTCACTCGTGGCGTATGATTTCTCAATCTTTCCTTTGTTGTTTTTTGTGAATACCATCAATTTATCCGCTTCTAAAAATTCATCGATGATTTGATTTGCGATATGAATGTATCCGCCTCCATTTTGACGAAGATCAAGTACGAGTTTTTTGGCGCCTTGGTTTTGCAGTTCTGTCAATTTTTCTTTGAACTCTTGGTAAGAAGTCATCGCAAAACGATCCAGTTTCAGGTACCCTATATCTTTTGTCAACATGTATGCTACTTCTACACTAGAAATGGGTACTCTGCCCCGCACTATTGGAATGTCTAAAAAAGCATTGGTTTGCTTTCTGTAAATTCTTAAATCTACTTTGGTATCGGCTGGGCCTTTTAAGGTATTGACCACACTTCTACTCGATAATTTTTTATTGTAAAGCGTATCATTGTTGGCTACTAAAATTCGATCTCCTGACAAAATACCTGCCTTTTCACTCGGCCCTCCTTTGAGTACTTTGGTGACTGCAATCGAATCGTTGTACATAAAAAACCGAACACCAATACCCTCAAAGTTCCCTTGCATGTTTTCTTGACTTGCTAAAAAATCTTCTTTTGAAAAGTATACAGAATGCGGATCTAATTTGGCTACAATTCCGGATACGACATCTTCTAATATTTTTTCTGTGTCTACTTTATCTACGTAATCTTGCTCAATAAATTGAAGCAATGTGTTTATTTTTTGATCCTTGCCGTTCTCAAAAAATCTTTCTGTTGGTAAATAAAGTGTTGCTGCCAGCGCAATACCAAAAGCAACTAGCATTCCTGTAAAAAAAGAAGGATTGATTTTATTCATCCGCATAGCCTTCTATATGATCTACGTCAATTCCTGCTTCTTTTAAAAATTCGACTCCCGACAAATCTTTATAAGCTCTGGCATACACTACTCGGGTAATCCCAGCTTGTAAGATAAGCTTGCTACAGTCTCTGCAAGGCGACAAGGTAATGTACAAGGTTGATCCTTTGGACGACTGCGTGGAGGCAGCAACCTTTAAAATGGCATTGGCTTCTGCATGCAACACCATCCATTTGGTTTCTCCTTTTTCATTTTCGCAACAATTGTCAAATCCTGTGGGAGCTCCATTGAATCCGTCTGAAATAATCATTCTCCCCTTTACAATCAAAGCGCCTACTTGCTTTCGTTTGCAGTGGGATAATTTTCCCCACTCAAAGGCCATGTTGATATAAGCTCTGTCGTATTTTAATTGTTTTTTATCTTTCATTGAACCCAATACTTCTATTTTTAATTCCCAAAAGTCGCAAATCTGAGCCGAAACAACAAACCTCCTTACATTTCATTTGTTTACTCTGTTTATTTTAGTCTTTTCTTAACGCAACAATAATTTTAAAAAAGGCTCCCATCTTTCTTGCATCATTGGAATGACAACACCCATCACAATTGCAGACAATACCAGTATCCAATCTCTTTTGGAAACTTGCAGCAACTTAGTTGCCAATACAAAAAAGACCAACATAAAAAAAGCAATGATGAGCTGGGCTGCTTCGATTCCAAGAGCAAATTCGATCAGTGGAAACATTTTTGAGGATGTGTCTGACAGTAATATTTGCAAATAATAGGAAAATCCCAATCCGTGTATCCATCCGAAACCAAATGTCAACAACAATTTAAAACGAAAGCCTGTTTTTATGTTTGCACCGGAAAAAAGATTTCCCAATGAGGTCACAAAAATCGTAAGTGGAATTAAAAATTCAATCCAAGGGCTTTTGGAATTCAAAACCCCGTAAATCGACAGGACCAATGTAAGCGTATGACCTATGGTAAAGGTAGTAATCAGACCCAACAATTCTCTCCATTGTTTGGCTGCGTATGGAACAACCAATACCAACAAGAATAAAATGTGATCGTAGGCCTTTAAATCTAGCACATGACCAAGCCCGAGTTTGAAAAAAAGCACTAACTCATTCATAGGTTTTTCTATTTTCAATCATCCCAACGAAAATATAGACATTCGTCCAAATACTGTTTTACGGAGCAGGGTTGGGTTGTAACAATTGAATTTGATCTATTTCCTTTAAAATTTCATCCGACAGGACGACATTTACCGTATCAATATTTTGTTGCAACTGTTTTAATGTCGTCGCTCCAATTATGTTTGATGTAACAAACGGTTGCTGGGTAACAAAGGCTAAAGACAATTCTGTAAGACTCAAATTGTGTTTTTGGGCCAAATCAGCGTACTGTTGCGTTAAAAAACGTGCTTGCTCACTGTTGTATCTTGAAAAGACAGGGTATAATTTCAATCTTGATTTTTCTGGAAGGCCTCCTTGTAAATATTTTCCTGAAAGTACTCCAAAAGCAAGAGGAGAATAAGCTAGCAAGCCTACCTCTTCACGCATGGAAATTTCAGAAAGACCTACTTCAAAGGTTCTATTCAATAAAGAATAAGGGTTTTGAATTGTCTTTACTTGGCTAAAATTGTTCTTCTTACTCTCTTCCAAATGGCGCATTACGCCCCAAGGTGTTTCGTTTGAAATTCCATAATGCCGGATTTTCCCTTCTTTGACTAGGCTGTCTAATTTAGCGACAATCCGATTGAAATTATCTTCCCATTTGTCTTCGAAATCATGTTTGTAATTAAGTTTTCCAAAAAAATTGGTTTTTCTTTCGGGCCAATGCAATTGGTACACATCGACGTAGTCTGTTTGCAAACGTTTCAAATTATTATGCAATGCTTCGTCAATCGAGGCATCTGAAAAATCCATGTTTTCACGAATGTAACTGAGTCCCGGACTGGGTCCTGTGATTTTGGTTGCAAGCACCAAGTCTTCTCGCTTCTGATCTTTCATCCAAGCCCCTATAAATCGCTCTGTATCCCCTTGTGTCTCCTGCCTTCCTGGAACGGAATACATTTCAGCAGTATCGATGAAATTGACTCCTTGCGATAGGGCATAATTCAATTGTTCGTGTGCTTCAGCTTTTGTATTTTGCTCACCAAAGGTCATGGTGCCTAAACAAATTTTACTGACTTTGATGTCCGTTTTAGGGATATTTGTGTATTTCATGGGATTACTGAATTTCAATCTATTTGGAGCAGTTATTTGACTGCCATGGACTCCGTGCTCTTTTTTTATCAAAATGACGCCTACTGTTAGGCCTACAAAAACTCCGGAATGAGGGCTAAATTAGCACATTTATTCTGCAAATACCAATTCTTCTTCCTCTAATAATTCCTCATTATTATAGCGCAAAAAAACCTGCGCTACCGCAATGGTATCTTTCTCACAATAGCGGACAATTCTTTTCAAATCTTTTTCCTGATAATACACAACTGCTACTTGACTCCCATCGATGTCTTCTTTTGGAGAGGGTATTTCTAAAAGTGTGGTTAATAGTTTCAAAGAGGTATAGTGCTTGTAATCTCCGAATTTCCACATTTCTAAGGTGTCCAAATGAGGTACTTCCCATGGTTTTTTGCCAAATAAATTCAATTTCTTTGGCAAATCTATTCGGTTTACAATCATCCTCCTTGCGATGTATGGAAAATCAAATTCTTTCCCGTTGTGTCCACACAATACATGGGCCGCTTTGCTGAAATGATCTTCCAACAATTGTTTGAAATCTTCTAAAATTTGTTTTTCCTTGCTCCCATAGAAAGATTTTACTCGAAAGACGCGCGCTTTTTTTTGGGTTGTAAAGTAGCCCACTGAAATACATATTATCTTTCCAAACTCTGCCCAAATACCCGCTTTTTCATAAAAATCTTTTGGGCTAATTTCTTCCTCTTGTGAATTTTTTGAGCTTCGTTGGTAGGCTGTTTTGAGCGCAAACAGTTCTTTTTTATCAGATGATAATTTATCATAGGACTCATATTCAGGAACTGTTTCGATATCCAAAAACAGAATGTTTTCTTTAGAAACTGCTAGATTCATCGGGACCAATTTTTTCATAAATATACAAAAAGCCTGTGATTTTGACTCACAGGCTTTTGAACATTTTATTTGTGATAGAAGACTATTTGTCTGCTGCGTCCTGCGAACTTTGGTTCGCCTCAAAATATTCTTGAATCAAACTCATCGTCGCTTTCAGCAAATCTTTTGTTTCTAATAACAATCCAAAATACAACGTTGTGTTTTTAGGACTCGATTCTTCGGTTCTTGTTCTCTCGACTTGAGCCTGAATTTTTTCATTCAACAAGACAAACAATTCTTTGTCATTCAAAATGGCTGCTATCTGATCAAAAGAAAGTGTGTCAAATGCTTCTTTTGTTTTGCCAAAAAATTCATCCAATGCGCTTTCTACCTCTTTCAACTCTTTGACTTGTGAGTTTTTTAATTTTTTATGATTGTTGTTTACATGCTTGTTGGTTGCTTTTACAACAAATTCCAAGGATTGCGTCATGTCTTGCAAGTATCCCAATATATTGATATAAAAACTACTCGCATTCACACTTGCGTCGTCTAGGTTCTTGATGAAATAAAAGATATTATCTCTCAAATCGTCCACTTCTGTTGAAAGCTTTTCTGTGTCTTTTTTGCATTTTTTAAGAATGGCCAAATCTTGCTTTGACAGTCCTTTGATGGAATTGCTATAAATTTTATTTCCTCTTTTAACAACCGAAGCAATGTTCCCCGCACTTTCTTCAATGACTCCTTGAATGGAGGTGCTCTCTGCTTGGCTCAGTTGATCTTCTGCTTTTTCTTGTTTTAACTTTTTATTATGGACGATATAATTTCTAGCAATCAATCCAAACGCGATGATCAACAACAACGGAAACATTAGCTGTAGATTTAGATTTAGCAAATAAGCCACTAAGGCTGCGGCAATAAATGCAATAAATGCGGTAAAAAACCAACCCCCGATTACATTCAAGACGCCGGCAACTCTATACACAGCACTCTCTGCTCCCCAAGCTCTATCAGCCAAAGAGGTTCCCATGGCAACCATAAAGGTCACATAGGTGGTTGAAAGGGGTAATTTCATTGAAGTTGCCACAGAAATCAATACGGCGGCGACCATTAAGTTCACTGCCGCACGCACCAAATCAAAGGCAGGCAATTCGTGTACTTTTTCTTTTGACAAACTGATGACCGGTACTTGAAACTGTTTGTCCATTTTTGATTGCAAGCTCTTTGGAATTAGTATCGAAATCAATTCCGAGGTAGCTACTGCAAACCGAACAAAACTTCGCGATAAAAAATTGGGCTGAAAACGTTCTTTTGTTTCTCCTTGACTTGAAAGATCTATCGATGTTTTTACTACTTGCTTGGCTTTGCTTGAAAACCACAAGGTAACCACCATGATCATCCCTGCGATAAAAAGCAACCAGTTGTTTGTAGGTACTTTTTGCGCCAATACTTCCATAGAAAATTCAGATGCTAATTTTCCAGATGCGACAAAGGCTTCGTAAGAATTGAATGCCGCAATCGGGACGCCTATAAAATTTACCAAATCATTTCCTGAAAAAGCCAAGGCCAGGGCAAAGGTTCCGACGACAATAATCAACTTGTAAATATTTGTTTTCAACAAAGTGATCAATACATACGATAACAAAGACCAAAATACTGCATTGACAAGCACAATTTGAAGTACTTGTGTTTCTAGGAAGTTTTTCATCGTTCCTCCGCCAAGTATCTCAAAATTTTGATTGGCGTAAGACGTTCCTTTCAACCCTTTCATGAAAATGAAATAGGTGATTGATGTCAAAGCAAAGCCTCCAAAAAGCGCTCCAATCCATCTTGGCTTGGTTCCAAAATCATAAGAAAGTAGCAGTCTTGAAATCCATTGTACAAAAGCACCTATCGCAAAAGCGACGACGACCGAAAGCAGGATTCCAAAGATAATTTGTGTTGCTTTGTCTGTATTGATGTAGTTGACCAACTCTGAAATACTTCCGTTGTTCGCAACAATCTTTACCAAAGCCATGGCTACAGCTGCTCCTAACAACTCGAACACAATGGATACAGTTGTAGAAGTAGGCATGCCGAGGGTATTGAAAAAATCGAGTAACAGGATATCCGTAATCATAACCGCCATAAAAACAATCATAATTTCATCGAAATAAAACGCTCCTGGATTGAAAATTCCTTTTCGAGCAACTTCCATCATACCGCTTGAAAAAATGGCTCCAATTCCTACTCCAATACTGGCAACAATCATGATTGTCTTGAAAGAAATTGCCTTAGATCCAATGGCCGAATTTAAGAAGTTTACAGCATCGTTGCTTACACCGACTACCAAATCTGCAATTGCCAAAACGGCCAAAGCAATAATCATCAACAAATAAATGTCATCCATTTTATAGGGTTTTAACTCTAAAAGAGTTTGCAAATATCCATACTTCATGGGTATGCTATGTTACCTAAATGTTAACATTTACAAGTGCAGCTCTACTTGAACGCGAAATACCAATTGGTCCTTGCGATTCAAAAAATCAATACAACTCAAGTCTGATTGTACTTTGAAGTTGTGTCCTACAAAATATCTTGAAAAACCAAAGGTGTATTCTTTTCTATTGTCTGTGTCTTGCTCTAAAGAAATAGACGCCATTCTTGCGGAAACTTCCCAATTTTTATTGGGCATATAACCCATAGATAAATTCAAACCTTTTCCTGTTCGAATCAATGTTTTGTCCGATGCTTTTCTATCCGCATATTCCCCCAGAAAAGAAAATCCTTGATATTTCAATGTGGCATCCACAAACAAAGTCGTTGCATCGGTTTTTAACATCTCTAATGCATGCTGATCTTGGACTGGATCTAAATTTAAAAAATAATCCCCTTGACTTCCCCTTTCTTTTGTCGCTCCATCGTTCAAACTGAAACCAACTCCAATCAGTGCTTTTAATTTTTTTTCTCTCTGCAAATCGCTCCCAAAAAATGCCCCATTCTCTTTGAATTTTCCAAAAGGTAAAAACTCTAGCCTGCTCGTTAGCTGATATCCTCCGCTGTTTTGAATGGTTACATTTCTGCCTTCTCCTTGAGAAATTGCTATTTTCTCACGCATCAAAAAAGTATCTGTCAAATTGAATTGGTGTCTCAACCACAGCCCAAACTCTCGATCAATATTGAATTCACTGTTCAAAGCAGAACGGTCTACGAATTGCAAACTCCCGGATGAAATAACACGCTCGATATTTCCAGGTAGCTTGGCTTGTCCAAACCAAAATTCGAAGTTTTTAGCAAATTCCCAAATGACAAGGGCGTCATAAATTATGAGAGGTGTTTGGTGATTCGCACTGCCTCCTCCTCTCATGTCGTGGTTTGAAAAACCCAATTCCAGCTTGTACCTTATTTTTGGCGAATACAAAAAGCCTTTCAAACGAAAACGTGCTCTTCGCAACAAGGCAGACGACTCAAAATTTTTAAATTGAGAACTTGTTTCAAATTGACTCAATAACTGCATGCGAGCGTTCATTTGAATGCTCCAAAGATTGTCATGACTTGTATGGTTGATGATTCCTTTTCCGATGGTAAAGGTCTCCTTATTTTGTTCTTGACCAAAAATTTTGAATGTTGTAAACAACAGCAGAAATACTATTTTTTTCCCCATAACCCTAATTGTTCTTTTAACGAATCTTACGATTTTTCGGGGAAAGGGACAGCCTTTTTTCAGAAGACTCTGAAAAATTAAACGACCTTCTGTTCGTTTAATTTTATGCAGGAAAGATACATAAAAAAAGGCTGCTTAAAATAGCAGCCTTTTCCTTTATAAAATTGTAAGTTTTACAAGCCGATCCATGACCATCCTGAAATATCTACAGATGCAGCAGCATCATAAGCTTCCGTCGTAGAGGCGTCTTGTCCTTCAATTTGCACATTGGACAAATCTCCTCCGTCTTTCATGTCAATATTCTTAGCATAGCCTGACAAAGACAATCCTGTAATGGTTCCTCCCGATTGCTTTTTGAACTGCAAGGCTGTTCCTCCAACAGTAGAAACTGCTGTTAGGTTGATGAATTTTGGATTGTTGTTGTCTTTGTCTCCTTCCAAAGCGGTAGAAAAGCCTGCAATTGTGTGCTTGATGTAGGCGTTTTCAACGGTTCCGTTCCAACCTTCCGTCCAATCAATTGAATCGTCTTCGTTGTTTTCCAAATACAAGTTTTTGACACTAACAGATCCTCCAAAGAACTCTACACCGTCATCCGCGCCATTGATAACCGCTAGATTTTCAACAACGGTCTCAGAGCCTACTGCGTAAAAAGAAACTCCGTTGTATTGCGATTCTGTGTTTATTTGAGCACCCGTACCTACGATTACTAAGTTCTTGATAGATCCTGAATTGTCTGCATCATTGGATCCTCCATATTGAAAACCTCCTACTTCTGCTTCTGCATCCTCACCGGCAGTGGTTGTTGCATTTCCACAGATGGTTAGACCTCCCCAATCTCCGGACTCCCCTGCTTCTGAAGTCATCAAAACAGGATTGTCAACAGACCCTTGAATGTCTATTTCTCCTCCTTTTAAAACCGCAATATACACGTCTGCACCGCCTGCATCGGCCACAATCTGAGTTCCTGCTGGAATGGTCAATTTAACACCATCGGCCACAATAAAAGACCCTGTAAGACTGTAATTCAATCTAGAGTCCAACGTGTAGTCTTCTTCCAACAAACCGTTCATTACACCATTTTCCAAATCGCCGTTTTGCGTATCTCCTGACGAGAGCGTTTCACCCATACTACAGCTTGTCAATAGGGCTGCAATCATTCCCGTAAACAATAATTGTTTCAAATTTTTAGTTTTCATTTTTGTTTTGTTTTGTAACACCACAAAGATGGGGGTGTTTTGAAAAAATAAGCTTACCTAAAAGTTAAGGCTGTGTTATAAAAATCAAGGGATTTTGTTGCAATGTTAGCAAAAGGTTATGCAAAAAAAATCGGCTTCTATAAATTAAGCCGATTTTTGTATTCTTTGTCTTGTTTTTAGAACTTGTAGGTCAAGCTTAAATTCACGCGACTTCCTTTTTTGTAGGAAACTATCGTTTCGTCTGTTTCAATGCCGTCTACCAAGGAGCGCACCAATTGTGTTTGCTGAATGTCTGGATTCAACAAGTTTTTTCCTTGAATTCTCAAAGACAGTTTCTCTGACAGTTTTTTACTCATCACAAAATCCAAGGTTACAAAGCCTTTTTCAATGATCTCATCGTTGTACAACGTTTCTGAACTTGTTTGATCTTCAGGTGAACCTAATACTGCAATCTTATCTGAAGAGTAATTAAGAGCCGTTGTTGCTACGAATTCTTTTTCTGATTTGGTACTAAAGCTCAAGGCTGTGTTCAAAATAAAGTCAGAAGCTCCTTGCAAATTTGTTTCGGTCTTCCCTTTGTATTGGAAATTCTCTTTCAAATCTTGGTTGAACCACATCTTCGTCATGTTGATGTTCAGGTTCAATTTGCTATGGTCTGTATCTATGATGTCTTTTCTTCCTTCGAATTCCAAACCATAAACGTTTGCTTGATCTCCCGTGTTTTCAAATACAAAGTATCCAGAAGATCCTCTTGTCAAGGCCAAGTTGATTGGGTTTTTTATTTGCTTGTAAAATCCAGTAGCTGAGATCAAACCTCCGTTCTCAGGAAACATTTCCCACTTCAAATCCAAGTTGAAATTGTCTGATTTTTCTAGGTTTGGGTTTCCTTTGGTCACACGCCCGTTTGGGGATACATACTCAAAAGGTGCCAATTCTTTAAATTCTGGCAATGTATTAGTTTTGCTCAATGCCATTCTTACAAACTGAACCTCGTTTAACTCGTATTTCAAATTCAAACTTGGTAAAATTGTATTGTATCTTTTTGTAGTCGTTGGATCATCCCCACTGTAGTTTGCTACATCCCATTCAATGTTTATTCTATCGTATTCATATCGGGCTCCTAGATTTCCTGACAATTTTCCGAAAGCAAAATCGTAATTTGCATAGGCTCCAAGAACGTCCAAACTTGCCAAGTAAATGTCTGGGTTTGGCGTTCTTAAAATAGTAGTTCTATTGTTGAAATTGTACTGTGTAAAAACACTGCTCAAGTCGTCCAAATCTGGAGCTTGGACACCTTTTGCCTTTACTCCAATAAACAAGGAGCTAAATGTTCTTTCTTTGTGACGCAGATTCGCTCCAAAACGCAATTTAAAGGCGCCATCTTCGTCTAAATTTACAAAGGTAATTTCATCTTGAACACGCGCATTGTATTCCAAATCTTCTACTTTTTGACCCGATTTTCTTTGTTGAAAATCTCCTACGTGAGAAAATTGAAGCGTATTATTATCTAAAAAAAGAAGTGGACTTACGCCCTCTGGCAAATCGGTTGTTTCTATATTGACCTCGTTTCTGATTCGATTTGGCTCTTCAGAAAGCACATAGTTCATTCCTGCCGCCCAGGTCAATTGATTGTTTTCTGAAAGATTGTGCTCTCCCAACAATTGATTGACATACATCATGGTTTGTTTGGTGTTTTGATCTCTTACAAAGGCCCCGTACTCTGCAGGGTCTTGATCGAAAACATACCCTTCTCCATTTCTCCCTTGCTCAAACAAATTTTCTTGGGTCTTGTTCACAAACAACGAATTGTAATTGATTTTGTTGTTGTCGTTGATTCTCAATCCAATGTTCAACAAGCCTGTTGTATTCATGTTTACTTGATAAAGCTCTGTATCCGTATACGAGTTGTTCAATACATTCGATCTGTAACTTTTAAAAATCCCTTGCCTGTGGTTGAAAGATTTTGAGTGACTTGCCGTTGCAAAAACAGTCAAATCTTTTTCACCCAAAAAGAATTTTTTTCCTCCTGAAAAGGAAACGCCAAAATTAGCAGCTGCATTCGTTGTTTTGGTATTCCATGATTGTTGGGTAATTGAATTTTTCAACGTGTGCTGTTTTGAATGAAAACCAAATGTCAAGTCGTCGTAATTTTGCGTCACTCTAAAGTTGTCTCTGACTCCTCCTTTCAACACATTTGTATTGGCACCTGTTTGGAGTCCAACAGAAAAACCATTTTTTGAATATTTTTTAGAAATTACATCCACGCTTCCCGACGCCTGGTCTGAATAATTTGCTGTGGAATAGGTTTTACTGATTGCTACATTTTGAATGATCCCAGTTGAAAACAAATTCAAGTTGATGTTCTTATTCTCTACATCATCTGAAGGTATTGGCAAACCATTCATTGTTGTCAATAAGTACCGGTCTCCTAATCCTCGTATGTATACCGCTGAAGAACTTTCACTTTTTGCGACACCTGCTATTTTCGTGGTTGCTCCTGAAGCATTGGATACTCCCACCTTTGTCAAACGTTGCGCTCCAATACTTTCTTTGATCACAACGGCCTTCTTTTGTTCCACCAACAAAGCGGATTCCTTTTCTTTGGAAACGACTGCTTTTACGACAACCTCATCCAAGCCAACTCCTTCACTAGCACCCATTACTTGATTCAACTCTATGGATTCGTCTGCTACCACCGTAACTACTTTTTCAACGGTTTCGTACCCGATAAAACTG
>Ga0209771_1002214_pt1 | contig 11934 bp, 7 predicted proteins | sample SaaInl59LU_5_DNA_FD_184639 | JGI IMG/M metagenome (GOLD analysis project Ga0209771, IMG submission 184639) | Marine microbial communities from expanding oxygen minimum zones in the Saanich Inlet - ESP_59LU_5_DNA (SPAdes) (version 2) | ecosystem: Environmental > Aquatic > Marine > Intertidal zone ...
TAATCGCTTTTACTCTTGATGCAATGTCTGACATAATCTTTAATTTTAAGTTTTAATTAGGATGCAAAAGTAAAAAACTTTATATTAAAAAACATAATTACTTTAAAAATGTGTACTTATTTGTGTAAAATCGACGATGTGTGGCTATTTTACTTCTAAATGTGAATTATTATTCTTTTTTTTGTTGAACAATCCCAACCCAAAATTTTTTTAATGAAACGAATTGCAATTTTTGCTTCTGGATCTGGTACAAATGCCGAAAATATCATTTTATATTTTCAAAAAAATAAGAAAGCTGAAGTCGTTTTGGTCCTTTCAAACAACCCAAATGCGCTTGTTTTAGAGCGCGCCTCCTCCCTAGGTGTCCCAAATAAAGTATTTGACAAACAACAATTGAACGATTCTAAATGGGCTAATGAGAATTTAAAAAACCTCGATTTAATTGTGTTAGCTGGTTTCTTGTGGAAATTCCCGGAATACTTATTAGAAAGTTACAAAAACAAAGTGGTGAATGTGCATCCTGCTTTATTGCCAAAATACGGTGGAAAAGGGATGTATGGTATGCACGTGCACAATGCTGTTGTTGAAAATAAAGAATCCGAGTCAGGCATTACGATTCATTACGTAAACGAACACTACGATGAAGGCGCCATTATTTTTCAAGCAGAATGTGTGGTTAGTCCCACAGACACTCCAACCGATGTTGCTGCTAAAATTCATCATTTAGAAATGACACACTTCCCGGAAGTCGTTCAACAAATTCTTTTAAAAAATGGCTAAACCCAAAAAGAAATATTACACGGTTTGGAAGGGACACCATACGGGCGTTTTTGAAACATGGGACGATTGCAAAGCACAAATTGCAAACTTTGAGGGCGCCCAATACAAATCGTTTACAACATTTGAATTGGCAAAAACAGCACTCAAAGGACACTATAAGGATTACATCGGAAAAACCAAAAAGTTCTCGAGCAGCTTGTCTGAAACTAGATTAAAACTCATAGGTCAGCCAAATTACAGCTCTATTGCAGTGGATGCCGCTTCTAGTGGAAACCCAGGCATAATGGAATACAGAGGCGTAGATACTCAGTCCAAAAAACAATTATTTCACAAAGGCCCCTACGAACAAGGAACAAACAATGTTGGGGAGTTTTTAGCGCTTGTACATGGTTTAGCATTTTTAAAAAAAAATAACAGCAACCGTATTCTTTACACAGATTCAAGAACCGCCATGAGTTGGGTCAAAAAAAAACAATGCAACACCAAATTAGAGCGCACCCCAACCAATACTGCTTTGTTTGAGCTTGTAGACCGTGCGGTCCTATGGCTCAAAAACAATACATACACAACTATAATTGTCAAATGGGAAACAAAGGCATGGGGTGAAATCCCTGCCGATTTTGGTCGCAAATAAATTAAGTCATTAGAGCGTATTTTATTGTTTTGTAAGGACTAAAAAAAACGTAACTTTGCTCTTTAAATTTTTTTAAAACATCGTATGAGTAAATTGGTAATTGTTGGAACTGTTGCATTTGATGCTGTTGAAACCCCTTTTGGAAAAACCGATAAAATTCTCGGCGGATCTGCTTCTTATATAGGACTTTCTGCTTCCCAATTTGACGTTGATAGTGCTATTGTTTCAGTAGTTGGGGGCGATTTTCCTCAGGATTATTTAGATCTTTTCTCAAAGAGAGATATTGATATTTCAAGTGTTGAAATAATAAAAGAAGGGAAAACATTTTTTTGGAGTGGGTGCTATCACAATGACATGAATACTCGCGATACCTTGGCGACTGAACTGAATGTGTTAGAAAACTTTCAACCCAAAGTTCCTGAAGCCTATAAAGATGCGAAGATTTTAGTTTTAGGAAATTTGCACCCGATGGTTCAGTCGAGTGTTTTAGATCAAATGTCAAATACTTCAACTTTGGTCATTTTAGACACAATGAATTTCTGGATGGACCATACACTCAAGGATCTTTTGGGAGTTATAAAACGCGTGAACGTTATTACCATTAACGACGAAGAAGCCCGTCAACTTACCGGAGAACACTCTTTAGTAACGGCGGCCAAAAAAATACATGAAATGGGGCCTGAGTATGTCGTTATCAAAAAAGGGGAACACGGGGCATTATTATTTAATGGCACAAATGTCTTTTTTGCTCCAGCATTGCCATTAGAGTCTGTTTTTGACCCAACCGGGGCAGGCGACACCTTCGCAGGTGGATTTGCAGGGTTTTTAGCTCAAACAGAAAACATCTCTTTTGAGAATATGAAAAAAGCGGTTATTTATGGATCCACACTCGCATCGTTTTGTGTAGAAAAGTTTGGCACCGAACGCTTAGAGTCTTTACAGCCTGAAGAGGTTCGAACACGTCTCAAGGCTTTTAAAGATCTGACAAAATTTGAAATAGAATTAACAACATAACGAAACGCGCCAACTTGGCGCGTTTTTGTTTAAGAATATTTAATTATTTAACAGGACACTTAAATGAGCGATGCTATAAAACACGAATGTGGAATTGCACACATTAGACTTTTAAAACCATTAGAGTTTTATAAAAAGAAATACGGAACAGCTTTTTATGGGATCAATAAGATGTACCTAATTATGGAAAAGCAACACAACCGTGGTCAAGATGGTGCGGGTTTTGCGAGTATTAAATTGGATATGCAACCCGGAGAGCGTTATATCAGTCGGGTTCGCTCGATTGCACAACAGCCAATCCAGGATATTTTTGCTCAGATCAATAATAGAATAAACGATGTATTGGCAGAGCAACCCGAAGTAGATAATGATGCGGAGGCACAAAAAAAAGCAGTGCCTTATCTTGGAGAAGTAATGTTGGGTCATGTTCGTTATGGAACGTTTGGAAAAAACAGTGTTGAAAGTGTACATCCTTTTTTAAGACAGAACAATTGGATGCATCGAAATGTGATTTTAGCAGGAAACTTTAACATGACTAACGTTAAAAGTTTATTTAAAAACCTTGTTGAAATTGGACAGCACCCTAAAGAGTACACAGACACCATTACCATCATGGAGAAGATTGGACATTTTTTGGATGATGCCGTTTCAAAACTGTACAAGAAACTCAAAAAGGAGGGGTACACTAAAATGGAGTGCTCGCCATTGATTGCAGAACGTTTAAATCTAAAAAAAATATTAAAAAAAGCGGCCAAAAGTTGGGATGGGGGTTATGCTATGGCGGGGCTTTTAGGTCATGGAGACTCTTTTGTTTTAAGAGATCCATCTGGGATTCGTCCAGCCTATTATTATATGGACGACGAAGTTGTGGTTGTTGCTTCTGAGCGCCCTGTGATTCAAACTGTTTTTAATGTTGATTATGATGCAGTTCATGAGTTGCCACCAGGGAGTGCTATTATTACCAAAAAGTCGGGAGAAACATCTATCAATCAAATTTTAGAACCTTTAGAGCGTATGGCGTGCTCGTTTGAACGTATTTATTTTTCAAGAGGAAGTGATGCTGAAATTTATCAAGAGCGAAAATTACTAGGAAAACTCATTGTTCCTGAAGTTTTGAAGCTGGTAGATTATGACATTAAAAATACGGTATTTTCCTACATCCCCAATACAGCAGAAACGTCGTTTTTTGGAATGATTGAAAATGTAGAAGAGTATTTGAATAAGAAGAAAACTACACAAATATTAAAAGGAACACGCTCTCTTTCTGCAGAAAAAGTAACCCAGATCCTTTCGGAACATACACGCGTCGAAAAAATTGCAATTAAAGATGTTAAGCTTAGAACATTTATTACTGAAGACAGCAGTCGTGATGATTTGGTAGCCCATGTGTACGATGTGACTTATGGAGTTATTAAGCCAGAAGACAACCTTGTCATCATCGATGATAGTATTGTTCGAGGGACAACTTTAAAGAAAAGTATTCTAAAAATGGTGGACCGATTGAACCCTAAACGTATTGCAGTGGTGTCTTCAGCTCCGCAAATTCGTTATCCAGATTGTTACGGAATTGACATGGCAAACCTTGAAGGATTGGTAGCGTTTAGAGCAGCATTAGAACTGTTAAAAGACACAAATATGTATCATATTGTTGAAGAAATTTATACACGTTGTAAAGCACAAGAAAATTTAAAAGATTCGGAGGTTAAAAACTTTGTAAAAGAAATTTATGCACCATTCACACCTCAACAAGTGTCTAACAAAATTGCAGAGCTGTTGAGTGAAGAGGGGATCAATGCTGAGGTTAAGATTATCTTTCAATCCATAGAAAACTTACACATTGCCTGTCCAAAAAACTTAGGAGACTGGTATTTTACAGGAAATTATCCCACACCAGGAGGTAATCGAGTTGTGAACCGGGCTTATATCAACTTTTTTGAAGAGAACAACGAACGAGCTTATTAGGTCAAAGAGCAGTTCGTCTAATAAATATGCAGTTCGTCTAAAATAAGTTTGTACTATGCATTAAACTCATATATTTGACTTACCATAACATAAGTAGGTTAAGTTCATGGTAGATTTGGGGCAAAAAAGGTGAACGCAAGTTCACCTTTTTTATTTTCTATTGTTTTCTAAAACTTATTTTGCAGCCAAAAATCGCTTTTCAACTTCTTTCCAGTTAATAACATTAAAGAATGCTTCAATATAATCCGGACGACGGTTTTGGTAGTTTAAGTAATAAGCGTGTTCCCAAACATCTAAGCCCAAAATTGGAGTCCCTTCACATGAAACGCCTGGCATTAATGGATTGTCTTGATTAGGAGTAGAGCACACTTCTACCTTACCACCTTTATGAACACATAACCAAGCCCATCCAGACCCAAACTGTGTCGCCGCTGCCTTACTGAATGCAGTTTTAAAATCTTCGAATGACCCATAAGCGGCAAGAATGGCTTCTTTAAGCTCACCTGAAAGCGCTTCTTTCCCATCAGGATTCATAACATCCCAAAATAACGAATGGTTGTAAAACCCGCCTCCATTATTACGAACTGCCTTATTAGACATATCCAAGTTTCCAAGAATTGTTTCAATTGATTTGTTTTCTAAATCAGTTCCTGCAATTGCAGCATTTAGATTATTTGTATACCCATTATGATGTTTAGAGTGGTGTATCTCCATTGTTCGTGCATCAATATTAGGCTCGAGCGCATCGTAAGCATAATTTAATTTTGGTAATTCAAAAGCCATAAGAATTTATTTTTAAGTGTTTAAATAATTAGTTCAAATTTACAATATTCAAATAAAAATTACGAACATATCTAATTAAGATTGTTTATTTTGGTATAAATTTTATTTAGTGAGCACATCAACATTCAATATCTACAATGCTTCGGCTGGAAGTGGGAAGACATTTACCTTAGTCAAAGACTACTTAAAAATAGTTCTGACATCGAAAGAATTTTTGCCGCATCGTCATGTTTTAGCCATTACTTTTACCAACAAAGCTGTGGACGAAATGAAAACGCGAATTGTTGAAGCGCTGATGACATTTTCCGCACCGTCTATTTTAGTTCAATCGGACCCTTTGTTTGATCAAGTTGTGAGTGAATTAGAGAGCTCTCCAAAAGAAATTCATTTCAAATCCAAAAAATTGCTCAGTAAGATATTGCACAATTATGCTGCTTTTGATATATCTACAATTGATAAGTTTACTCAAAAACTGATTCGCACTTTTGCATTTGATTTAAAACTCCCAATGAATTTTGAGGTTGAATTAGATACGAATCTTTTACTACAAAAAGCAGTCAGTCGTTTGCTGTCTAAAGCCGGAAAAAACAAGGCCCTTACAAAAGTATTGGTTGCGTTTGCTATTGAGAAAGCAGACGATGATAAGAGTTGGAATATTGCTTTAGATTTAGTTAAAACAGCTAAGCTTTTAACAACGGAGTCAGATGCTCCTTTTTTAGAGGAGCTTGCGCAACGTTCGATACAAGATTTTGGCAGGTTAAAATCTACTGTAATTAAAGATATTAGCGAGACAGAAGTGCAAGTTGTGGCGCTGTCCACCCAAATTTTAGAGTTGATCACAGCCAGTGGTATTGAGTTCTCAGATTTTACAAGAGGATCCTTGCCAAAGCATTTTAAATCGTTAGTTTCTAGAAAATTCGACCTTAGTTTTACAAATCAATGGCAACAGTCGATAGAAACAACCTCGCTATACCCCAAAAAAACACCACCAAATATTGCAAGTGCTATTGATGAGTTACGCCCTCAACTTATCGAGGCATTCCACAAAACAAAAGAAGCCGTTTTTTGGATACGGTATTTAAAAAATATCCGAAAAAACGCCACCCCCCTTTCGGTACTGAACTTGATAAACCAAGAATTAAAAACAATCAAAGATGAAGAAAACTTACTGATGATTTCTGAATTTAATTCCATTATAAGTCAGCAAATAAAAGATCAGCCTGCACCTTTTATATATGAACGTATTGGTGAAAAATTCAATCATTTTTTTATTGATGAGTTTCAGGACACTTCCGAATTACAGTGGCAAAACTTGGCTCCCCTATTGACAAATACTTTGGCAGAAGAACATGGGAGCGCCATGTTGGTAGGTGATGCTAAACAAGCCATTTATCGTTGGAGAGGTGGAAAGGCGGAGCAATTCATCAATTTATCTAACAATTCAACCCCCTTTTCTTTTGATGCGACGCTTTCTCATCTTCCTACAAACTTTAGAAGTGCCAGGCAAGTCGTTGATTTTAATAATAAGTTTTTCAAACACCTATCAACGGTTGTATTTTCAAACGATGTTTATAAATCCTTATACCAGTCGCCTCCGCAATTAGAGCATAACGACAAAACGGGTTATGTAAATATTTCCTTTTTAGAGTTTGAAAAGGGCGATGATAAATCGCTTAAATATGCCGAAAAAGTTCTAGAAATCATTAGGTCTTACTTAGACTCAAACAAAAAGGCAGCTCTAAGGGACATATGTGTGTTGGTTCGAAAACGAAAAGAAGGGGTTGCTGTAGCAAATCTGTTAAGTCAATCTAAAATTGATATTGTTTCTAGTGAAACCCTTTTGGTGGCTCAGTCTCTAGAAGTAAAACTTATTATGAGTGTGTTGGAATATGTACATGAACCATCGAATATGGAAGCAAAACTTCAGGTAATTAATTATATAGCCTCTAATACTGAGGTAGGAGACCCTCACCTATTTCGTTTAAAGTGTATTCCATTAAATCGGGGAGCTTTTTTTCAAGCGCTTCAGCCTTTGGGGTTTTGTTTCTCTTCTAGAATCGCGTTACAACTTTCTTTATATGAATCGGTAGAGTATATCATTAGTAGTTTTAAACTTACAAAAACCTCAAATGCTTACATTCAGTTTTTCTTAGATTTTGTGGTTGAATTCACTCAAAAACCAACCGCAAGTATCCGTCAATTTATAGATCACTACAATTTAAAAAAGGAGAGTTTAAGCATTGTAACTCCAAAAGGAATCAATGCTGTTCAAATTATGACAGTTCACAAATCTAAAGGTTTGGAATTTCCAGTTGTAATTTTCCCATTTGCAGAGTTGGATATTTATAAAGAATTGGAGCCGAAAGAATGGATGCCCATGGAAGCTTCTTACGCTCCCTTTCCGTATTTTTTATTAAACTACAACAAAGACTTTGAATTTTTTAGTACCGAAGGAGCCTCCATTTTTAAAGATCACCAATCAAAACTAGAGCTGGATAATATCAATCTTTTGTATGTAGCACTCACTAGGGCGGTTGAACAATTGTATGTTGTTGGGAATGCAAAGGTTTCTAAAAACGGAGCAGAAAACCTTAAAACATACTCAGGGCTTCTCATCAATTACCTAAAATCTTTAGGGCGGTGGGAAGATGAAACGCTTGAATATGAGTTTGGAACTTTCGAGAATATAGACCTTCCAAAACCTGCAAAATACCCAACAGTATTTCAACGGCAATTTATATCAACTCCAAAAGAGCACCTCAACGTTTCGATGGCTACAAACGCAGGATATTTATGGGATACCACACAGAAAGAAGCGATTGAGAAAGGGAACTTAATTCATTTACTTCTATCAAAAATTTTCACCAAAGTAGATATTGAAATTACACTGAATAATTTTTTTAATGCTGGCGTAATATCATCCGCTCAAAGCGTTGAGCTTTTAAGTACATTAGAAGCGATTGTGAGCCATCCTTTATTAGCCTTTTATTTTAGCTCAGAAGTAGAGGTTTATAACGAAAGAGAAATTATGACTTCTGGCGGAACTATTATCATTCCAGACCGATTGGTGGTCTCTAAAGACTCAACTGCTGTGATTATCGACTATAAAACTGGTGATCCTCATGAAAAAAACAAAGCTCAGCTCTTAAATTACTCAGACGTTATTGAAGAAATGGGGTATCGGGTTTCCAAGAAAATTCTTGTGTATATAAATGACGTTTTACAGGTTAATATTCTCTAGAATTTACATGATTTAAAAAAAAGTCAATTTTAGTGTGCAGATTTTTTGGAAATTAATATTGTTTTTTATTGAAGAATGTTTGTTTTATAGAATTAACATCTTATTTTTGCATTTACTTAATTCAACAATTAAAAATATCAAACATGAAAAATCTTAACAGATTAATTCTTACAACATTACTGTTTTTAGCGATCGGAAATGTAAATGCACAAGATGAAAATAATCCATGGCGAATTACAATTGGTGTAAATGCTGTAGATGTATTTCCTGTTGGTGAAGACGCTCCACAAGGGGATTATTTCCAGGAATTTTACAACGTAGAGGACAACTGGAATATTATTCCATCCATTTCTTTAGTTTCAGTGCAAAAATATATAGAAGATGGTTTCTCTATAGGGGTCTCAGCATCTATTAACAGAATTGATAAATGGGGAAAAACTCAAGAAGGAACACCTGTTTCTGTGAGCAACCTTATGTATTATGCCGTTGATGGAAATGTAAATTATAGCCTTTCAGAGTTATTAAAAACTAAAAAATTAGAACCATTTGTTGGTTTTGGTGGTGGATATACTTGGATTGAAAAAGGTCCCTACAACAACTCTAAAGACAGTGGAGGGTCTTTAGTTGGAGCCGGAACTTTAAATGGAACGGTTGGATTATCTTATTGGTTTTCTGACAACGTTGGAATTACAGCGCAATCTACCTATAAGCACTCTTTTAAAGACTTCTTAACAAAACATTTCCAGCACTCTGTTGGAATTTCTTTCAAATTTGGAGGAACTGATACAGATGGAGACGGGATATACGACAAAAATGATCTTTGTCCAGAAGTACCTGGGTTAGAAGAATTTAACGGCTGTCCTGACACAGACGGAGATGGCATTGAAGATTCAAAAGACACATGTCCTGAGACAGCTGGTTTAGCTGAGTTTGATGGCTGCCCTGATACAGATGGAGACGGCGTGTCTGACAACAAAGACACATGTCCAAACGAAGCGGGCTTAAAAGCATTAGCAGGATGTCCAGATGCAGATGCAGATGGCCTTGCAAATGCTCAAGATGAATGTCCAAACGAAGCGGGTCCTGCAGCTAATAACGGTTGCCCATGGAAAGATGGCGATAGTGATGGCGTTTTAGATAAAGATGATAACTGTCCAAACGAAGCAGGAACTGTAGCAAACAATGGCTGCCCTGAAGTTGTGATCCCATCTCAAGAAGATCAAAATCAGCTTATCAATTATTCTAGAACAATTAATTTTTCACTTGGAAAGTCAAGCTTTAAGGCGGATGCTTACCCAACTTTAAAAGCAATTACAGCAATCTTAAAAGAGTATCCAAAAGCTAACTTTGTAGTTGAAGGACATACAGACAGCACAGGAACTAATAACAACTTTAACCAATTACTCTCCGAAAGAAGAGCTCAGAAAGTTGTGGATTATTTAGTAGAAAATGGTATTTCAGCTGAAAGGCTTACCTCTGCTGGTTTTGGTGAAAACAATCCAATTGAATCTAACATGACTGCTGCAGGAAGATCTGCAAACAGACGTGTAGAAGTTAAATTGGCCGATTAGTAATAGTTTTTACTATTTCATAATAAAAAGCTTAAAACGCTTCGCAATTGCGAAGCGTTTTTTTATTTTTATAACATGACAAGTTTTATTTATGACGTTCTAAAAGATTTGGACACCCATTCGAAAGATGTTTCCAAAGTCAGCCTCATACTCCCCAACAAGCGTGCTGGGATATTTCTTAAAAAAGAATGGGCTAAATTAAATAAAACAACCGGTTTTTTACCTCAAATAATTGCCATTGAATCCTTTATAGAGGAATTATCGCAATTGAGACTTCTTAGCAATACCGAGCTAATCTTTGAGTTTTATGAGGTTTATTTAGAGCTGACACCTGAAAATGAAAGAGATTCATTTGATAGTTTTTCGAAATGGGCTCCAATTGTCATTCAAGATTTTAATGAAATTGACCGCTATTTGATTCCTCAAAATCAAATTTTCGGATATTTATCCGCAATTCAGGAAATTAATCACTGGTCCTTAGAGCCAAATTCAACCCCTCTTATCAAAGGCTATTTGTCGTTTTGGAAAAAGGTCGACAGCTATTACACAAAATTTACGGAGCAACTTCTTCAAAAAGGCGTGGGGTATCAAGGCTTAATTTATAGGGAGGCCGTCGAAAATTTAGAGTCCTATATTCAAAACCATCCCGATAAGTCACATGTCTTTTTAGGGTTTAATGCTTTAAATGCTTCCGAATCTTCGATTATTCAGGAATTATTACAACAAGATCAAGCAACAATTTATTGGGACATAGATCAAGTGTTTTTAGACGCCCCCCATCACGATGCTGGATATTTTATAAGGCAACATCAAAAAAAATGGAATTACTTTACCTCATATCCTTTTAAGTGGGTTTCTAATTATTATACCAAACCCAAAAATATTTCAGTGGTTGGAACTCCAAAAAATATAGGTCAAGTTAAGTATGTTGGGGAGTTGCTCCAACAATTGCAAAAGGAACAGAAACTCCATAATACAGCTCTAGTTTTAGGAAATGAAGATTTACTAATTCCGATATTAAACTCTATCCCGAGCAGTATAGAAGACATTAATATCACCATGGGGTTACCTTTAAAGCAAATCCCGTTTTCAGCTTTTATCGATCAGTGGTTCCAGCTTCACAAAGAATCGTCCGCATCTTATTATTATCAAGATGTGATTGGAATATTATCTCATCAATTTATTCGCCCCTTATTTCAAACGAAAAATCAAGATGCCGCTCAATTAATTATTACAACGATCAAACACCAAAACCGAACCAGCCTTTCTAAAAATCAAATCCTTGCCATTGCACCTGATCACAGAGAAAATTTAGAGCTTTTGTTTGAGACTTGGAACGACCAACCAAAGAAAGCAATTAATAGTGTACTGACGCTTATTTTTAAATTGAAGGATCATTATACAAAATCAAAAAACAACAATCTTTTAGCGTTAGAATATTTATATCGATTCTCAGAAATTTTTAACCACCTAAATCGTCTAAATACCAACTACAGCTACATTAGCAGTATCAGAGTTTTACAAAGTCTTTATAAAGAACTTTTAAGTCTTGAAACCTTGGACTTTAAAGGTCAACCACTAAAAGGACTTCAGATAATGGGGATGCTGGAGTCGCGTGTTTTAGATTTTGAAACTGTCATTATTGTGTCAGTAAATGAGGGAGTCTTGCCCGCGGGTAAGACCAATAATTCCTTTATCCCTTTCGATGTTAAAATTGAAAACGGACTGCCCACTTATAAAGAAAAAGATGCTGTTTACACCTATCATTTTTATCGATTGCTTCAGCGCGCTAAGAATGCACATATTATTTATAATACTGAGCCCGATGTATTAAGTGGAGGAGAACGAAGTCGTTTTATAACTCAACTAGAGTTTGAGGCGCACCACCAACTCGATCATAAAATAGTAATTCCCGAAACCCCACAAATCACACCCCAGTTATTAAGTGT
>Ga0209771_1002216_pt1 | contig 11929 bp, 8 predicted proteins | sample SaaInl59LU_5_DNA_FD_184639 | JGI IMG/M metagenome (GOLD analysis project Ga0209771, IMG submission 184639) | Marine microbial communities from expanding oxygen minimum zones in the Saanich Inlet - ESP_59LU_5_DNA (SPAdes) (version 2) | ecosystem: Environmental > Aquatic > Marine > Intertidal zone ...
CAGGTGTTGATTACAGCACTGCTTACATTGTAAGAGCGGTTATTGTTGCACCTAACGGTACAACTAAAGATTGTGATACTTCTGTATCAACAGGTACTGCACCAGCGTGTGACGCACCAACAGGATTGAGTGTACAAGTAGCTCAGTCTTAATTTTAAATTAGTAATTTAGCAGGGGTGGGAGAAATCTCACCCCTCTAATACTATACACTTATGCCTACTATAAATTTATCATGGACACCTGCAGGAGGTGCAGCTACTGGACAAAAAGTCTATAGAAGTAATGACACGGGTATTACCTTTACATTACTAGCTACAATATCTGCTACTGCTAATAGTTATGCAGATACTACACCTGCAGCGGGAGATGTTTATTTTTATAAAGTGGCAACAGTTTGTGCATCAGGAGATGAAGAAACACTTCCTGTAGATGTGTGTGCAGACGCCTCTATTAATACTCCTATAGCATTTGAAGGTATAATTTATGAAAACCCTGTAGGTGCTCCTGCTGGATTTACACAAAGACATACTAATTTTAGTTTTTCTATTGGTGATTTAACAGGACCTCAAGTACACTATCAAATAAATAAAGTATCAAATTTAGATACTTATACAGGTGGTCCCGTTGGTACTGTAACTAATAATTATAACTATTGTACGGGTGGATTTACATTTGGTCAAGCAAATGCTGCAACTATAGAAGAAGGAGAGTTAGGTTATTCTTACGCTCCGGGTTCTACATGGTATACTAAAATTGAAATTTATTTTGATAATGTTTTAGTAGACACTATTCAAGGTGATGTTAATCAAGGAAGTGGACTAGGTAAAACTCATGATCCATCTAATCCTACAGGATTTGGGGCTCAATATCTTTTCTTAGAGCCTAAAGGTGGTTCTGGTTTTGGATTGGTAGTTTCTCTAGTACAAGAGGTAGGAGAATAATTAATCTTTCTTTTAATTTACGGGTAGAATTTTGTATATTATAATGTAGGGTATACGCCCTTACAGATAAGTATTTACAAAATTTTATCATATGATTCCGGTATCATCTAGCAACTATCAGCAAGGTTGCAACCCTATATCATCTAATTGTGTCATCTGGCAAGGTCCAGATCTTCCTGTCATTGGTTTATGTAAAGGGGATACAATCTCAGATGTTATCGCTAAACTTGCTGGTGAACTTACAGAAATTCAAACATCTACATCTATTAGTGGTGTAGATCTTTCTTGTCTACAACTAAGCACAGCTCCTGAATCTATTGAAGATTTGTTTCAAGTAATTGTAAATGAGCTTTGTAGTTTAGATGGAAGATGTGATGTTTTAGAAGGTGGAACAGGTGGTGGAACTACTGCAGAGATTACTGCAACCCTTCCTGCTTGTTTACAGTATACTAACTCTGAAAATGATTTAGTAACTCAACTACCTATTGATCAGTATGCTGAACTAGTAGCTGCTAAAGTTTGTGATATTCTTGCTGATATTACAACTATTAATACTACTCTAGGTGATCACGAAACAAGAATTACAACTTTAGAAGGTAATACAGGTAGTGATTATACTACTCCTCAGATTACACCTAGTTGTGTTTTACCATCAGTACCTACTGACATTGACGTAGTACTAGATGAATTAGAAGATCAGTTCTGTACTTTAGATAGTACTTTAGGAGGATCTACTTCTTTGCTTGCAGCATCAACATATCAATGTGATTTATTAAGTTCTGATAACCAGCTTTCTGGATCAGGAACAATGTCTTCTTTAGAAGGATGGAATACGCAAGTAAATAATGTAGCTCAATCTTTACAAAACATGTGGCTTACACTATGTGATATGAGAGCTGCAATTAAAGATATTCAAACTAACTGCTGTACAATTGATTGTAACGATATTATCTTTACAGCCTTTGGAACATATGGAAGTGATACTATTACTTTAAACTTTGGAGGTACTGTTATTCCTGCAGACTTTACTGAATGTAATGTAGCTGGTAATGCTGTAACTATTACAGATGCCGCAGCTAACACTTACACAACAACTGTATCTGTAACAGATGCGTTGACAGGTAATGATACAGAAACTATTGATATTTCTGGTTCTAGCTTAAGCCCCGTATCTAACTATACTGTAACAATTACTCTTTGTACTACAAACGGAAGCATCACTTGTGAAAAAACTTTATCATTTGAAGTAGTTAATGATGCGTCTTCTTGTTCAGTTCCATCTGGAGTTACAGCATCAATAGAATAAAACCATGGCAACACTTACAATTACATTTGATGACACAGTAGCAAATGCTATTAAGTATAGAATTAAAGTTCGTCAAACAGGTACTACAACATATGCCATTCATGAAGTGACTTCAAGTCCTTTAGTGATTAACAATGTACCATGTGGCTTGTCTTATGAAGGTACTATTCAGACTATTTGTTCTGAAGGTATTCCTTGTGATAGATATGAAATTAATACTACAGAGATTACTGCAGATGGTGACGTATATTACGATGGCTGTGCTACAGGTAACTCTATTTCTCAAGCAATTACTTCTAGAGGTAGTTTCTATGTATGTAGTAGAACTACTCCTATTGTACAAGGTTCATCTTCTACAACAGTTACTAAAGTATCTCAAGGTGATTGTGTATCTCCTTCTCCTGAAGAAGCTAGTGGTCCTGTTTATTTTACGGCTCCTGCAGTAACTTGTCCTTCAGACTCATACAGGTTTGTTTTGTGTTCTGACGGCACAACAGAAAAACTTATATCTCAAACTATTTGGAATAGTAATGCTGTATATGGTTCAGCACCTACTGTTAATTTAGTATATGAAATGGATTTTGATGGTAATGGTTATACTTGTTGGAAGTATAAAAGTGAAGAGGATAGTACACAACATTCATCTAGTTTAACTATTCCATTAGATGTTAATCAATCCGTCTTTAATGATTGTCAACAGTGTGCCGGTATTTATGCTCACAAGTTTGAAAATTGTAGTAGCGGAGTTATTAGTTGGATTTTACCTAATGCTTGGAGTACAGTTTCAGGTGGTACAGCTCCTGTATCAAACACTGTATATAGAGGAAGATTTAACCAGATAGTGGGTTGTTATAAATATTTAGGATCTGAAAATACTAACTCAGCTGTTGGTACAGTTCATTCAAACTTTACTTTAGAGACTTATTCTAATTGTCAGACTTGTCCAGATACATTTTATTCTTTAAGATCTTGTAATGGTACTACAACTCAAAATGGATTTTACTATGGCGCACAGCTAAGCCCAGGGCAATCAGTAAGATTGTTAGGTCTTCCTACAGAATGCTGGGAAGTTATGGGAACTTCTACTTCTAATAGCGGATTGGAAATTACTCAGGTGTTTAATGACTGTAGCTCTTGTGCGGTTTAAAAATAAATAATTATGTCTTGTAATACATGTGGGGGTAATGGTTGTACATGTGGCCCCGTAAGAATAAATCCAGTTTATCCAGATTGTCCAGGTGGTGAACCTTGTGATACAGTAGTAGACTTTGCCTGTGTAAGATATAAGGGAGATGATTTAGCAGACTTTCCATTATCAAGTGGAGACAGACTATCTAGATTTATGCAGATGATGGTGCTACGTGAAATTGCACCTGCAGACTTTGACGGTATAGATAGTGTACATGCTCCTTACTGGATTGAATCAATTGCAAAAACAGATACTACTATTGACTTTCAATGGGATAGTACTGGCGATGCTTGGGATTACATTATTTCATATTCTACAGATAACACTACTTGGACTGATATCACTGGGGTAGATGCTCAGAAAGATTCTTATCAGTTGATAAACCTTACTCCTGCTACCAAGTACTATATTAAAGTAGGCTCTGCCCTTAACGGTGGAACTCCTGGTCCTTTCTACTCTTTGACCATTGAGGTAACTACTAACGCATAAGTCACGTTTTGTTGGTTTTTCGTGACTAACAGGGGAACCCTACCTAACGGTGGGGTTCTTTTTTTCCTATCTATTTTTTTATTATATTTAACAAACTCTAAATCAGCTAACTATGAGCTCACTATTAGATCGCGTAAGACAGTCATTAAAATGGAAAAAATCTGCACAGAAATCTGCAGAGAGATTAAACATTAGTGTTGAAGATTATCTAGCACTAAAAAGCATTGTTACAGATGAAGACACTACTGATACAGGTGTAAAGCTTGGGGTGTTTTCTAAAGATGTAAACTTAGAAGAAGGCTCTTCTAAGATTGAAGCTCTTGCAGCAACAGAACCTAAGAGTGCTGAAGAGATCATTAAGCTTTTAAATATTGATACAACTAAATGGAAGTTGGCTCAGTATTGGAATAAGCAAAAATCAGATCATTGGGTGGTATCAGCTTTAGTGACTCAGGTTAAACACACTCCTGTAGATAATCTAGCACTAGCTGTAGAAAATTATAGCCCTTCAGAATATGAAGTAGTAAACTGTCCCCGTATAGAAGTTGATAAAGATGACAACTACTGCGGGGTTTTTAGTGTTCAAGATGTACACTTTGGTAAGCAGAATAATAACTCTGTAATTGACAGGTTTAAGGAAGCTATTACTCAGGCTGCATATAAAGCTTCTAGAGCGTATAACTTAGATAAACTATACTACGTTGTAGGTGGTGACTTATTAAACGCTGACACCTTTGCTAAGACAACTACAAAAGGTACTCCTGTAGAAAATGATAAAGATCCTATTCAAGCTTACATTGAAGCATTTGATGCTGTAGTATGGTCTATTCACCAGCTTAAAGAAGTTTGTGAAGAGCTTGTAGTAGTTTACATTCCTGGTAATCACGATAGATTATCTTCATGGCATCTTGCTCATGCATTAGAAAAGTCTATTACTATTCCTAATGTTACGTTTGATGTAGAGTATGAAGAAAGAAAAGTACATTTATATGGTGACAACTTCTTAGCATTTGAGCATGGTGATGTAAATACTTCTAACTCTGACAGAGTATATGCTGCAGAGTTTCCAGAAGCTTGGGGTAAGACTACTTATAGAACTCTATACACAGGTCACTATCATCAAAAGAAAACTTCTGTATTTGTTACTGAAAATGAGATCAATGGTTTTGCTGTAAAGATTATGCCTAGCCTTTCTAACTCAGATTACTGGCACTATCATAACAAATATGTAGGTAGTAAGAAAGCTGCAGTACTAGAGGTGCACGAAGCATACAAAGGTAAAGTTGCTGAGTTTTGCCATATAGCACGTTAATCTCTTTGATTCTTCCTGGATTTTCAGTAAATTATAGTAGGTATCTATGAGTAATAAGCCGTACAAGAAACCTGATTTAAATGCTCCCCGGTATAGGGAAAAAGTATTTAGCGTGTTAAATAGTAAACTGTTAGAAGAATTTAAAGAGAAGTACCCGCGTTACAAAGATGTAGAGTTATTACACTTCAAAGAAATAGTAAAGCAGTTTAACGAAACTGTTTGGGAAGAAGTGATAGATAACAGAGACGGTGTAGAACTTCCAGATGGTATAGGATTTATTTTTATTGCAAGCACTCCTGCTTCTAAACATAAAAACAATATCAACTTTAAACAGTCTGCTGAACTAGGGGTAACTGTACATAATAAGAATTGGGAGACGGATAACCGTCTTGCTAAGATTATGTATAGTAACTATCATGCTAAGTACAGATTTGCGTTTAGAGAGCTTTGGGGGTTTCAAGCAGTAAGACAGTTTAAAAGAACTGTTGCACAAACGTTTCCAGAGAACTACATGCGGTATGTTCAACTCACAGGTACTACGAGAGTTAGTGATATATTTTCTAAAGTTGTAGATCGTAAGATTGAAACTAGAAACTATAATAACTCAATAGATGAGTATAACGAGTTTGAACTAGATTAACATGACTACAATTGGTGAAGTTGTTTCAAGAGTAAGAAACCAATTTAAAAGCTCAAGACAAGATGCCTTCTTAACTGATAGGTATATCTATAGTCTTATTATAAAGTACACTGCAGTTTATATGCGTAGACAAGATTCTACAAATAAGCTGATGAGATTTAACAGTGTCTTTAAAACCCTACCCTTTGTGGAACTTATTGATGTAGATAAGATAGAAGCTCAGTGTTCAGGAATCAAAACTGGGTGTACAATAAAACGTACAAAGGCAAAGCTACCTACATTTATGCAAGGTTACTGGGGACCACTAATTAGAACAGTGAGTTCTATTGATGGTGGTCTTGAGCTACAACCCACACAACCAGGTACTTACACATCAATGACTAAGACTAGTAGTTTTAAATATAATAAAACAAGATACTTTTGGTTCTTAGACGGATACCTTTATTTACCTAATGTAGATTGGGATGCAATTAAGATTGAAGGAATCTTTGAAGATGATATTACTCATTGGAACTGTGATACAAGTGACGACTGTTTAATTAGACAATACCAGGAATTTAATGTTCCTGATTTTTTGTTTGCTGAAATAGAAGGTCAAGTGCTTAATGCTATGGCGGGTTTTGCTAAAATTCCTAGTGATGGTAAACATGATAATCAAAATATCTCTAGATAATGGCAAATCTAATTAACTATAGAACCTTTGATCAGCTTATAGAAGACGTAAGTATAGACTTTCAGTCTTATGCTTTAGAAGGAATGATTGAACCTCAGCAACTAATTAAAGTTGCAATGAGAGTTAATTATGATTTAGGTCTTCGTATTCAAAAATCAAAGCAAGTAATCTTAGATGTAGATAAAAGCAAGGTTAAACTACCTAATGACTTTTACTCTTTAAACTTTGCTTACATGACTGGTAAGTATAGAGTTGAAAGTCAAGTACCCTCTGGAACTCTTATTGAAGATAGAATACTAGATAAGGGTAAGGTGGAGTTAGACGCTTCAGGATGTCCTGTAGATACTTCTGTGTGCATGAATGACTGTGGTGATTACTACCAGCTTATTCAAAAGTCTAAAACAGAAGTAAAGATCTATGAAACATTTGCTAAAGTAAAAGCTGTAGGTCAGGGTATTTCAGAAACATGTCCTAATTCTAAATGGGATAGTGCTCAATACATGATTGAAATAAGAGATGGGTTTGTCTATACTAACTTTAGTACAGGCAAGGTTTATTTAAACTACCAGTCTCAAATGGAAAATGCAGATGGTGAGCTAGTAGTAATGGATCACCCATTGGTAAATGAGTACTATGAGTATGCTATTAAACAACGCATTCTTGAGAACATGGTATTTGCAGGAGAACCTGTATCACAGCAATTGAACCTTATTGAGGCTAGATTAAGAGCTGCTAGAAATAACGCATTGTCATTTGTAAATACGCCTAACTACTCAGAGCTTCAGAAAATTTGGAGCATGAACAGAAGAGCGCAATATGACAAGTATGTAAACATGTTTAAGAGCACTCCAACTCTAAGATAAGATGGCAAAAAAGACAAGCACTAACGCACAAAGCATGCAGACGCATACAGACTCTTTTGTAAAGGGTATGGTGATGGATGTAAATGAATCATTCCAGACACCTGGAACTTGGGTTCATGCTAGAAACGCAGTAAATAATTCTACTGAAGGAGACTTTGGTACATTAGAGAATGAAGCATCTAATAAATTTTGTGCTGAAATTCCTTATACTGTAATTGGTGCTGTACACTTATATGATGATAAGTGGGCCATTTATTCTACAGATAACATAGATAGTGAGATTGGTTTATTTGACGAAAGTCAATGTAGCTATTCTAAAATTGTAAATGATCCGGTACTAGCATTTGATAAGAACCATTTAATTAAAGGGGCTTCTAAAGAGAATTATGATTGTACCTGGCAACTATATTGGGATGATGGTAAAAACCCATCACGTACTTTAAATATAGATAACGTTCCTTACAAGACTACTAAGCGTATTGTAGATGACTGTGTAGTAGAAACTGCTACAAATGATTTAGATGATGAGGCTATACGTTTAGCACGTCTTATGGATACCCCTTGTATTGATTTAAAGCAAGGTGAGGTTGGTACTCTTCTTAATGGTACATATCAAGTCTTTGTAGCATACTCTATAAATGGAACAAGAGTAACTGATTACATGGCAGCATCTAACTTACAGTCTATATTCTATCATGAAAATGTGGTAGGATCTTTAGAAGTAGAGTTGTCAGGATTAGATACAGAACGTTTTGATGAGTTTGAATTAGCTGTAGTTAGTTACATAAATCAGCAGACTGGTGCTTCTACATTTGGTTACTACTCAACACAAACAAAAAGAATAACTATTGATGCTATAGATCAGCGTTTAGTTGCTATACCATTAGAACAATTATTACTGCGTACACCAGCATATGAAAAGTCAGATGCTATTTATACGGTTACAAATCACTTGCTGCGTGTAGGTCCTACTACAAAGTTTGACTTTAATTACCAGCCATTAGCTAATAAAATTAAATCTAACTGGGTTGCAGTAGAGTATGATGCAGATTATTACAGAGATGCTGGTTCTAATGTGGGGTATATGCGTGATGAGCAATATTCATTCTTTATACGCTGGATATACAGTACTGGTGAAAAGTCTAGCTCATATCACATTCCTGGTAGACAGGCTATTGGACAAGATACGCAAGAGCTAGCACCTGATGGTGTAGAGATTTGGGAAGCTACAAAGCAACCTAGATGGAAAGTATATAATACAGCTACAGTTACAAGTCTAGTTGGTGAAACATTAGCAGACGGTGGTAAGGTAGCTAAGCGTGGTAAGATGGGTTACTGGGAATCTACAGAAAGATATCCAGATAATAAACCTGAAATATGGGATGCCTTATGTGGTAAGCCTATTAGACACCATAAGATGCCTGATGATTGTGTTATACCAAGACACAACGCAGATGCCACTAAGATTAATGTATTAGGTGTTGAGTTTAATAACATACAACCTCCTGTAGATAATGATGGAAATCTTATTAAGGGTATTGTAGGTTATGAGATATTAAGAGGATCTAGAAAAGGTAACAAGTCTATTATTGCTAAGGGTATTGTAAACAACATGTTTGAATATAATATTCCGGGTACTGATAGAACTGGTATGTATCCTAACTATCCTTTTAATGACTTAAGACCTGATCCATATTTGGTATCTGTATTTCCAGAAGATGGTAGAGCTAGACAGGTTGGTAGAAATAAAGACAATACATTTGCTATTGATACTTATAGTAAACGTCATTTTACATTTCACTCTCCTGACACTCAGTTTAAACATCCTTTTTTATCAGGTACAGAGTTAAAGATTTATGGAGAGATTTCTGGTTTAGCAGAAGGTAAGTTTTTAGATCCTTACAAGCATCCTAAACATAAAATGCTTTCAGATACTACAATGCTATTAGCAATACTATTAGGATTGGGTAATGCTGTACAAGGATTATCTGGAGAAAGTACTAAAACTTTAAAATTTCCAGAGCAAGCTGGTGGTACTATTACTGCTATTGCAAATGCTGCTGCTGTTATGGTTGCAGGACCTGCTGAAGGAATTCTTCAAGGAACGGGTATAAACTTTTTAGCAAAACTTACAAGTAATGATAGTGCGGCTAAAATAATTAAATATGGTGCACCCCTTATAGGTACTGGTCTTTATGGGGGTGGTTATGAAGATTCAACAACGTCTTCTAAGTTTAATGAACTACCAGGATGGTTAAAACTAACTTCAATAGTACCAGCACTTATTACATTTGTAGGTCAAGGTTCTAATGAAGCTTTAGATTTAATGAGGGCTATAAACCCTTACCGTCAGTATGCCTTACAGCATATTAGTCATGGGACTTATAATAAGTTTGTTTGTACTACAGTTGGAAATACTAGACGCCAATTAGAAAACGGTATTTACCTTTCTAATCAAAACTATAGCTACGGTACTGACAGAAGTATTAATAACTTTTTACGTAATAGATCTGTAGCTTTAGAGTCTGTAAAAGATATTCCAGATCCTACCATTCAAGATAAGAGTAAGTATACTCTAAAGAGTAGAAACTCTTGGGCACCTAGAATAAATGAAATAAGAGGTAAGAATTTTGCATCTCCTATTGCATCTAAATATGTAGGAATTAAAGTTCAAAATGAAAATCAATACGGGCAACTAGATGGTATTGCCCAATCTATAACGGCATGTGCTCAGATATTACCATCTACTTATACATCTACAAGTCAGTTTAGTAGCTCTGTTATTTTTGGAGGTGATGTTTATATTACTAAGTACACTGAAAAAAACACAATGTTCTTTTTCAATGATTGGTTAGCTGGTAAAGAGTTTGCAGATGGGGAAGAGTATGATTACAGAAATCATATTAATGTACCATATCCTAGGTACTATGCTAATACTGAAGAATATAAGTTTAATGACTTTGTAGAAGGATTAGGTCAATCTATTGGTAATGGCGTTAACAATCTTAAAAACTTTTTTAATGGTCTTCAATCATCAGGTAATGATGACATACAAGATCAGATAGATACATTACCATCTGATTTACATAACTTAGATAGACCTACTTCTCCTAATGGCTTTTTTATGGCTAGGGGTTATTTTTATTTGTTTAATTCAGGAGTAAAAGAGTTCTTTGTAGAATCAGAAATAAACTGTGCCTACAGAGATCATGATGATGAACCAAGAACACGTCACTATGACGATAAAGAATATACAGACTTAGAGCGTATCTTCCGTGCAGATGAGATAACAGCGGGTAATCACTTTAAGTATGACTTCTCTTTGTCAGCAGGTTATTATTTTACTAATAACCTTAGTATGGGTAACATACAGACAAGAGACTATGACCCTGAAATATCAGAGGAGTGTCATACTTATTACCCTAACAGGCTGATTTACTCAATGCCTCAAGAACAGACTCTTAAAACAGATAATTGGAGGACCTTCTTGGTTAACAATTATCAAGATTTTAAGAGCCCCATTACAGCAGTCAAACCTATTGGTATGTCTGGTGCACTTATTATGCTGCGTAGAGAATCACCTATGTTCTTTGCAGGAGCAGATACTTTACAATCTGAAGCGGGTATTGAAATCACTATTGGAGATGGTGGTTTATTTGATCCACGTCAGAAGATTAGAAACATAATGAATACTGATGCCTCTTATGAGTACGGTAGCTCTCAGAACAGATTAGCTATTAGTGCTACACCAGCTGGTATATTCTATGTGTCTCAGAATCAAGGTAAAGTGTTTAAGTATGGTACAGGTCTTGAAGATATTACAGGCTCTGGAATGAAGTGGTGGTTTGCTAAATACCTTCCATACAACCTTACTCAAGATTTCCCAGAGTTTACTCTAAAGGATAATCCTGTTACTGGTATTGGGGTATCAACTATCTACGACAATAAGAATGCTATTCTATATATAACTAAGAAGGACTACACACTTAAGCCAGAGTTTAAGGATAAATTAGTCTATGATCAGTTTAACAGGTTCTTAATTAGAAATGCAGTTGTAGAGTTAGGAGATACTAGATTCTTTGATGATGCTAGCTGGACTATAAGCTATGATGTTAAACGTTCAGCATGGATATCTTTCCATGACTGGCATCCAGAATTTATGCTTCCTGGCAAGAACTACTTTATGACTGTTAAGGATAACAGCATTTGGGTTCATAATAAAACTTGTGAAAGCTTTGGTAACTACTATGGTAAAGACTATCCATTTGAGATAGAACAAATCATAAACAGTGGTCAAGCTGTAAATACTATTAGAAGTTTTGAGTACCAACTAGAGGCATACCAGTATAAAGCTAACTGTAAAGACGAGCTACATGTCCTAGATGAAAATTTTGACAGAGCTGTAGTATATAACTCTGAACAGGTGTCAGGTATGCTTAGGTTAAACATATCTCCTAAGAATGATCCTCAGGCTATTCTAGACTATCCTAAGGTTAATACATCAAGTATTGATATA
>Ga0209771_1002222_pt1 | contig 11904 bp, 8 predicted proteins | sample SaaInl59LU_5_DNA_FD_184639 | JGI IMG/M metagenome (GOLD analysis project Ga0209771, IMG submission 184639) | Marine microbial communities from expanding oxygen minimum zones in the Saanich Inlet - ESP_59LU_5_DNA (SPAdes) (version 2) | ecosystem: Environmental > Aquatic > Marine > Intertidal zone ...
CCAATTCGAATTGGTCATCGCGGCTCATATCGCTATTGTCCAATGTCCGTGCATCCGCCGCCGCAAATAATGGCGAATCTGAACGTTCCATATCTGCCTTGTCACGCGACTTAAGGTTTTCTAGCACTTCTGTAAAAGAGACCACTTGTCCATTGTGATCCAATTCCGCCTTTCGTCGTGCAGCGCGTACATCGTCCGAAGCCGTCATAAAGATTTTCAGCTCTGCATTTGGGAAAACTACTGTTCCTATATCGCGGCCGTCCATCACCACACCCCCGTTGCGACCCATTGCTTGCTGCAGCGCCACTAAATGTCTACGAACTTCGGATAGTTTCGCAACATGGGAAACGACATGACTTACCGCCATCTCACGAATTTCCTCTTCAACACGATGGCCATTTAGAAAGGTCGCATTCGTACCCGACGAATCCAATTCAAATGAAATCTGAACATCATCCAACGCGCCTTCTATTGCTTTAGAATCGCAGCCGTTTTCTTTACTCACCCACCCCTTGCGCAACGCATAAAGTGCCACCGCACGATACATCGCTCCTGAATCTACGTAAACGTAGTTCATGGATTTCGCAAGTGCTTTGGCCAGTGTACTTTTTCCGGTCGAGCTGTGTCCATCAATAGCAATAGTGAGCGGCTTCGTCATGAAGAATGCTTATAAATTCAAGTTCAAAGATAGGGTATTCATACGCCCAGCTACGCTACGCAATTCATTCGCGAAGTGCAATTGGAACTTTGAGAAATACACCGAAGCACCAAGCGTAAAACCGCCGCTTGTCCTACGGTCAGATAACGCCATTTCAAACTGACGTCTGAAACTATAACCCGCCATAAGATGCAAGCGCTGGGTGGGCAGGAATTCTAAAGACCCATTTAGGTGGCGTAAACCCAGATTTAGTAACGATTGTGCCACTTGTGTCGCTTCCCCTGTAACAGGATCAACGGTCACAAGATTGGGATCGTCGTATCCCAAATTTAGTCGGTTCAGCTGGTCAAACACCAAAGCCCAGCGAAAAGGTGCGTGCTCTAATTTTTGACCAAATGCCACCAAAAGGTTAAGGGGTAGTGCTTCACGTGTGCCTGCAAATGTGGTCAGTTGCCTGCCTGTATTCTTTACAAGTACGGCGACATCTAACCCATTCTTTAACCGGGTCATGGCCTGAATATCCATTGCGATCGCCCAACTTTGGTAGCTTTCGTAGGTTCCATTCACTAATTTCCCGGTCATCCCAAAGTGCCAGTTACGCCATTGGGCCAATTCAGTTCCAAGCGATAATGCGATATCTCCGGCATAGAAGATGCCTAAGTTATTTCCCCAGACATCTGTAGCCGTAAACTCCCCATACTGAATGGTCTGTGCCGCAGCAATTACCGGACGTCCTTTAATTTTAAAACCGTAACTGCCTTGAATTAATTGAATACCGTCTCCAAGGGATCCTGCACTCATTTCCATTTGGTACAAGGTACTGTCGTTGAGAAGCAGCGGATTCTGAACTGCGAAAGCGCCCACAGGACCTGGATTGATATACGAGGTATTCGCCAAAGCAGAACTTCCCGCAAAAACATTACGGTCAAGGAAAGAGAATACTTCTGTACCTCCGCTCTGCGCGATGGCCAGCGAACTCCAGAGTACGGTTATGACAAGGGCTCTTATCAAGATTTTTTAGTTTCCACAGGCACGAGCTTCTTCGCGTTTTTCACCTTTTGATCTAAGATAGCTAAATCCAAGACTTCTCGCATTTCCCCGACGTAATGGAACGTCATGCCTTTTAAATAATGGTCTTCTATTTCCTCTATGTCCTTACGGTTCTTATCGCATAAAACGATCGTAGTGATCTTTGCGCGTTTCGCCGCTAGAATTTTTTCTTTGATTCCGCCAACTGGCAATACCTTACCACGAAGTGTGATCTCACCCGTCATCGCAAGTTTAGCTGCCACCCGCTTTTGTGTAAATAAGCTGGTCAATGCCGTGAGTAAGGTAATCCCAGCTGATGGACCATCCTTTGGTATGGCACCTTGTGGTACGTGAATATTGATATCATATGAGGTGAACAATTTAGGATCGATTCCCAATTCCTCTGCATTACTCTTTAAATAAGCTAATGCAATGGTTGCACTCTCTTTCATCACATCCCCCAAATTTCCTGTAACGATCACTTTCCCATTTCCACGGCTAATAGAGCTTTCTATAAATAGAATGTCTCCACCTACAGGTGTCCACGCCAAGCCCGTTACCACGCCCGCGTGGTCATTACCTTCATAACTATCACGCTCTCTTGAGGGGCCAAGAATGGTGCCTATGGCCTCTTTTTCTATTTTCACCACGTCGGCATCGCCCATGGCAATATCTTTTGCCGTGTGTCGAATAAGTTTGGCTACTTTTTTGTCCAATGAACGCACCCCACTCTCGCGTGTATATCCCTCTACTACAGCCTTTAATTCTGGCTTACCAATACTGAATTGGCCCTTAGTGAGACCATGATTTTCAAGCTGCTTAGGTACCAAATGACGCTTTGCAATCTCTACTTTTTCATCTGTCGTATAGCCCGAGACATTAATAATCTCCATCCGGTCCAGCAAGGCCGGCTGAATGGCTCCTAGGTTGTTAGCGGTAGCAATAAAAAAGACCTTACTGAGGTCGTAGCCCATTTCTAGGTAGTTATCGTAGAAACTGTTGTTCTGCTCTGGATCCAAAACCTCGAGCATTGAGGAAGAGGGATCGCCGCCCGTGCCGTAACTAAGTTTATCTATCTCATCGAGTATGAAAACAGGATCGTTTGAGCCCGCTTTTTTCATGTTCTGCAACACGCGCCCAGGCATAGCGCCTATATACGTTTTACGGTGACCGCGAATTTCTGCTTCATCACGCAGCCCACCTAAGGACATACGGACGTAAGGCCGTCCTAAGGCTTCTGCAATAGATTTACCCAACGATGTTTTCCCGACTCCAGGAGGCCCCGCCAAACAAAGAATAGGACTCTTCATATCTCCTTTTAGTTTGAGCACGGCGAGATGTTCCAAGATGCGCTCCTTGACTTTTTCTAGACCGTAATGATCCGAGTCCAACGACTTTTGGGCCGCTTTAAGATTGATACTAGCATCACCTTTGCTCTCAAAGGGCAAGTCCAGAATGAACTCTAAATAATTGCGTTGAATAGCAAATTCCGGCATTTGCGGATTCAGCCGCTGTAACTTGCGCAGTTCCTTTTCGAAATGCTCCGAGGTTTTGCTGTCCCACGTTTTACTTTTTGACCTTTGACGCATTTCTTCTATATCCCCTTCGCTGCTATTGCCACCCAATTCTTCCTGAATGGTTTTCATCTGCTGGTGCAAGAAGTATTCGCGCTGCTGCTGATCAAATTCGTGTTTTACTTTGTCGTGAATTTCATTTTTCACCTCGAGCATTTTCAACTCAAGATTCAAGCCTTCAAGCACCTTAACCGCACGTTCCTTTAGGGAGTCTAATTCTAAAACCTCTTGCTTTTTCTCCAGCTTCATACTGCTGTTCGAGGCAATAAAGTTGAGTAGAAAAGTGTTGCTCTTGATGTTGTCTAATGCTGCTTGCGCCTCACTAGGGATGTGTGGACTCTCTTGAATTAATCGGGCTGCGATATCCTTTATAGAATCCATGAGCACGGTAAATTCTGTATCGTCCTCTCCAGGAACAAATTCTGGAAGGAATTCAACTTTCGCCATATTAAACGGCTCGGTTTCCACCCATTCTAAAATTCTAAAACGTTTCTTTCCTTGAATAATGATGGTAGTATTGCCGTCTGGCATTTTGAAGCTCTTCACAATCTGTGCAAGCGTTCCCGTCGGGAACACCTCGTTCTGGCCAGGGTCTTCAGTGGCTCCATCACGTTGCGCAATCATCCCAACAAACTTCTGGTCTTCCTTGATACTCTTGATCAATCGAAGACTCTTGTCTCGACCGGCCGTTATCGGCGCAACAACACCAGGAAAAATCACTGTGTTTCGCAAGGGCAAAATGGGAAGCAATTCCGGAATTTGATCGTCATTAATTTCAACCTCTTCATCAGAAGTCATTAATGGAATAAATTCCGTGCTTTCGCTAATAATATCGCTGAGTGACAAAGTGTCCATATTCATCTAAATCAATTAAGGGTTTGCCCCAAATTCTGCGTCATGCTGTCACTTAAGGTCAAAAAAGGGCCGCTCTTTTGGAGGGCCCTATGTATGGTTCAAAGGCTGTGCCGAACTATTGCTCGAAGAAACCTAAACTCATTCCGAATTTAAATGTAATGCTTCCATCGAGTGCATTGCGCTCTGCAGGATTCGCATCTAAATATTCTTGGGTGTAATTAAAACCTTCCACGTTAGAAACGCCAAATCCATTGTAATAGATACCTAGGTTATAAAAACTTTTCAGCGACCTACGAATTCTCCATCCAAAACCAACGGCATACGTGTAGGTATGACCGGTACCTGGATACAAGGCGATTTCCTCAGGGTATTGCGCATTCGTATTTAAATGTGGCTGGTACGTCAATGCACCTACCCCAACATGAATGAATGGTGTGTGGTGATTGCGTTGATTGTATTTACCGAAAGGAATGAAATGCACATTCGTAAATACGTTCACATTTAAAAGGTCCGTATCTACTTGATAATCACGAGTCGCATTGCCGTGCAGGTTATCATGGCTATAAATACTTCCGTAATTTACATCCGCACCAACACTTAAAAGGCTATTGAAGTTGTACTTCAATTGGGTCCCTAATCCAAAACGCGCTTCTTGAGTCAACGCACCTAAACTTCCCCCATTGACATCGCCGAGGTAGTTCTGTGTCAGTGCATATCCGCCTAGTTCTAAAAAGGCTGTTGTACGTTGCGCCTGAGCGCCAAAGGTCATTCCGACCATTACCGCCACCAGAGCGCTATATTTTATCTTCTTCATAATCATTGTGAATCCCTCAAAAATACCAATTTATTATCGTCAAACGTGTGCATTCTGTACCCCATTTCACTGAAGGATGTTAACGAGCTCATTTCTTTAATATTGTTTTCTAAACACCAGCGCACAAAAGCACCTCGCGCCTGCTTGCTGAATGCTGAAACCGATTTCATCTGGCCGTTTTTTAGTTGCTTAAAGTCCACTTGAACAACTGGTGTATTCACTCTTTTCCAATCTACAACTTTACTGTATTCGCCACTGCATGCGTCAATAACGAAAGGTGGATCAATGGTGTTGATCCAGTGCGTTAAGATTGGACGCCATAAACTATATAAGTTTTTATGCTCCGCCACCGACAAACGAGATTGCATCTCTAATCGGTACGGTGCAATGCACATGTTTGAAGAAACTGCACCGTAAACTGCACTCAGTATATATAATGATTGTGCCGCATTTGACATGCCTGAAGTCGTCAATTCAGCAGCGTTCAAAAATTTAAACGCCTCACCGTTGTACGCTGTCAAGCCACGTAATCCATGATCCGGATTCGTATACGATGATGGTTTGCCAGACCACATCTGCGCAACTGCAGGCCACATTGAATCGCTTACCTTAAAAAGTTTCTTCGCCGTACCCGTCGCTAACTGCTGCACTGTCTTGACCACTTCAGTGGTGGTCTTGGGAAAGAGGCAAGCATCTGCTATATCTGAAGTAAAGTGGCAGCTGCTGGACATGCCTTTTGAAGGAGAAAGTAGAATCAAGGGGTCTTTCATAGGATAAAAATAAGGCATGGCCTACCTTTAAGGCCAAAGGCACGGCTTTTGTTTTATACATCCGGATGAAAACTATGAGGAAATTTGGATTAATGTTTACTATGGCACTCTTATTAGGTGCGTGTCATGGAGCGAAATACCACTACAAATCGGGAAAAAAGTATGCACAAGCGAGCATGCTCAAAGAAAGTGTGACGTCCTACAAACGGGCTATCGACCGCAAGCCTAATAAGGTGAAATACCGCATTGCTATGGAAGAATCCGGCAGTGCTCTTCTCGAAGAATTATATACGAATTACCGATTCGCTGATGGAAACGACAGCGCGTCGATCTACAAATTCCTTGATGCTGAGAAATGGCGTAACTATTTGGTTTCCTACATGAACACCAGTCGCTACGAGGGTTTTTACGACAAGGATTACCGAGACCAATTGGACCGGTTCTTAGCGCAGAAATACGACCGTGCGAACAAATGGATCCGTACGCGCCAATTCGAGCGTGCGCAAAAAAACCTTGTTGAAATCAAAAAATTGGACCCTGAATACAAAGATGTAAAGGAGCTTCTTGAATTTGCCGAGGTAGAACCTATCTATGTTTCAGCGCTTGAATTATTAGAACTAGGAGAATACAGAAGTGTGCATGAACTTCTGCAACCGACATTAAAAAAATACCCACAGCAAAACCTCCTGCGCAAAGTTGAGGAGCAGGCTATTGAACGTGGGAAATACAGACTTGGCATTATATCCGATCCTAATTTAACGGGCAGCGAAGCAACGATGTCCTCCGCCCTTCAAAGTGCAGTTATTTCTTTAATTCAACGCGAAAAAGATCCGTTTCTCGAGCTTTTGGACAGAACCAATTTTGATTTATTGCAACAAGAACAAGAGGCCATCATCAACGGAACGACGAATGAAGTTGCAGTAACCCAAGAGCTCTTAGCCGCAGACGGTTATTTAAAAGTCATCATCACCCATGCGCACGAAGACGAAGGTGAACTATTTCAAGAAACAAAAAAGGGCTGGGAGAAGTACTTCGTGACAGAGAAAAATGCCGAAGGTGAAGAAGTAAAAAAGGCTGCGTATAAAAAGGTGAATTATACTGAATACCGAAAGCGAAATGAAGCCGGATACGACATGCAGGTTGCTTTAGTTGAAAGAGCCACATCTAAGATTTTATGGACGCAGACGTACCATCAAGATTTCGCTGATGAAGTTCATTACATCCAGTATGCCGGATCAGGTGATTTATATTCGGGCAGTTGGCGCTACCAACACAAAGCGCATCCAAGCGACAGACGATCGAATGATAGTGGGCAGTTAAGTCGCTTACGCAAAGGAAATAAACGCGTTAAAAGCACCTCATCGATGAGAAAAGACGCCGTTGGCATTCTGGCAAAAAAAGCGGCAGATTATGTCTTGGCGCAAAAGTTAATCCGCGAATGAAAAATCTATTAGCTCTCTTCATAACCCTTCTTCTTTGGAGTTGTGGTGCAAGAAAAAACGCTCCACCAAGCTGGATAAGCGGAAAACCCATTGATGCTTCCGGCACCTATGTGTATGGAGTTGGTAGTAGTTATATTAATCCAAATACAGCTTACCAACAAGCCGCCCGCTCTAACGCCTTGGCAGATTTAGCTCAGGAAGTACAAAGCGAAATTTTCGACGAAACCAAACTCTTGCAAAAAGAGGATGCTGGAGGTTTTAATAGTTCCTTTGAATCTAATACGACTTCCACCTCTGCCTTACGACTGGAGGATTACGAACTTGTCGAAAGCTACGCCGATGAAGTGCGCTTTTACTCCCTCTACCGTCTAGATCTTCAAGCCTTTTTAAGAAAGAAAGCCTTACAGGATGCTGAGGCCATGGATTGGATTAACGGGAAATTTCTAGAGGCTCATGACGTTCGAATGTCTGTACCAGTGCGCTTAAGTGCTTTGGTAGACGCTCTAGATAAAGCCCATGATTTTCAGCTTTTCGGGGATATTAAATTTAAGACCAAACTAAACGCTGGTGCGACTGCAGCGTTGCGCGCTTTAGAACAATCGACCTCGCTCGCCCTTCGCATACCAGAGGAATCCGCGTACCTAGGATTGCCGGAAACCTTCCACGCGCAATGGCAGTATGTGGGGCGTGATCAGATTCCCTTGTCCATTCAGTCTACATCGGGCCAATTCATTTTCGAGGATCAAAATATTCAATGCCTACATACAGGAGATGAGCCAGTGGTTCAACTCTCCATCACCTGGGATTGGGATAAGATTCAATGCAGCCACTTAGCGACAAAGCGTTGGCTGAAAAATAAAAGTCAATGGAGCGAGGGGACCGTAGTGAATTTCCAAAAACCAACCCTATCGCTGAGCTGTCCTGAGGAATTTAAAGCGTCTTTAACGCAAAGCCTTTCTCAATATTTCGCAGTGCAAACTGGCGAGGGTGCTAAACTTGGATTAGAAAGCAAGCTAGATCTATTTACAGAAACTTCTACTCAAGGCACACACAAGGTGATCGTCGAAGGCACCTTTGTCCTTACGTCCATTGGAGAATACGTGGATGTAATGTGGAAAAGCGCTAACCTTATCAAAGGCACCGCAATATCGAGTTCCAAGGAACGTGCCATGCAAAGCGCGATGAATGCCTTTATGGAAGATTTTAATTACTTCGTTCTCCCCCAACTTCATAGAAGTTTAGACTACTAAACTATTTACTATGCATGCATAGTATAAATTAGTATATTGGTTTCATCATTAGAAGTATGAAACCACAAGAAACCTTTGACTTTCAAATCAGGAAATCCTGGATTGCGCTGTCAAAAATGTATAATGAGCAAGTCGCTCAATACGGGCTTACCGTTGCTATGGGCTTCGCTCTGCTCAACATTGATATTAAAAAAGGAACACCATCCACATCCCTAGGACCGAAAATGGGCATGGAGAGCACCTCGCTCAGCAGATTATTAAACAGCTTGGAAAAGCAGTCTTTGATTTCAAGGGAATCTAATCCTGACGACGGTCGAAGCGTTTTAATAACATTGACCAAAGAAGGCTTGAAAATGCGCAACCACAGCCGTCAAGCAGTTTTGGACTTCAACCACCAAGTTTTAAAGGAAGTCACAGAGGATGATATCCGTGGCTTCTTTAAAGTGATGACTATCGTTGGCAAAGTCGTCGATGCACACCGCACAGAAGAAATGCTAAAAATGACCTAAACCTGCGCTTTAGCGCGAATACAATAGGGTACTTTACCCGAAACAGAGTGAACAAAACGCTGTCTATTTCCTGGACAGCGTTTTTTATTTGCCACACATTTTTAGTAAGTTGGTCTTTATTAGAAACCATCCGCCGCCATGAATGAAGTCAAACACTGTCCCAAGTGTTCGAGTGCGAACAACGTTAAAAGTGGGATAATTAAAGAACGACAACGTTACCGTTGTAAAGAGTGCAACTACTATTTCACTGTCCAAAAATTAGGTAAACGAATTTCTGATTATTACGTCGTTAAGGCGCTACAACTCTACATAGAAGGAGTGAGTTATCGAGAAATTGAACGCATCTTGGGAATCTCCCACGTCAGTGTGATGAACTGGGTCAAATCATATAAAATTCAAAGACCTCAGCTTCAACACAACCACAAACCTAGTTTTGAGGTTCTTGAGCACGGTCAACTCTTGGAACGTTTGAAATCACCAAAATACCTTGAGCAGAAAGGCTTGCTGATATCTGAAGTAGGGGGGAAGTTTTTTGTGCTAAATTGGAATCAGAACCAATAGCAAATTGTAAATGAACCCGCTACTTATTCCAAGCTACACAGAATACGAAGAAACTTACAAAGCATCAGTAAATAATCCGACCCAATTCTGGGAAGGAATCGCGGGTGAATTTACTTGGCAACGGCCTTGGCACACAACGCTGGAGTGGGAATTCTCAACACCAACGGTTAAGTGGTTCCAGGGCGGCATATTAAACATTACAGAAAACTGCCTCGACCGCCATCTGGAAGAACAAGGAGATGATACCGCTCTTATTTGGGAACCAAATAACCCTAAGGAGCAAGAGGTACGTCTAACGTATAAAGAATTACACAGCGAAGTTTGTCGCTTTGCGAATGTCCTTAAAGCAAAAGGTGTAAAGAAAGGAGACCGCGTGGCTATTTACATGCCTATGGTTCCTGAATTGACTATTGGTGTATTGGCTTGCGCGAGAATTGGCGCTGTACACTCTGTTGTCTTTGCTGGATTTTCGTCGAATGCTTTAGCTGATAGAATCAATGATAGCCAATGCGTTTGCGTTTTAACTTCAGACGGGATGTTCCGAGGCACAAAAACATTACCTGTTAAGGCTACCGTCGATGAAGCCCTTAAAAACTGTAGCTCCGTTGAAAGTGTGATCGTTGTGCGCCGCGATAAACGCGAAGTCGAAATGGTGAATGGGCGAGACTATTGGTATGATGAAGCAGTTTCTCATGTTAGTGCAGATTGCGCCCCAGAGCCTATGGACGCTGAAGATATGCTGTTCATACTCTATACATCTGGATCTACAGGTAAGCCCAAAGGTGTAGTGCACACTTGTGGCGGATATATGGTATATGTGGGTTACAGTTTTAAGAATGTCTTTCAGTACGAACGCGGCGATGTGTATTGGTGTACCGCTGATGTCGGATGGATAACAGGCCATAGCTACATTATTTATGGACCGCTATTGAACGGTGCAACCACGCTAATGTTTGAGGGCATACCCACTTTCCCTGATGCGGGACGTTTCTGGGACATTTGCGATAAATACGGCGTGAATCAATTCTATACTGCACCTACAGCCATCCGCGCGCTCATGGCGTGTGGTGATGAATTTGTTGATAGCGCAGACCTTAGTACACTAAAAGTGATTGGGTCCGTAGGAGAACCCATTAATGCGGAAGCATGGCATTGGTACAATGAAAAAGTGGGGCACGGGAATTGCCCTATCGTGGATACTTGGTGGCAAACTGAAACCGGAGGTATTATGATCTCTGGCTTGGGCGGATTAAGCCCTCAACGACCCACCTATGCTGGCCGGCCCTTGCCGGGCATTCAACCTGTTCTACTCGACGCCGATGGCAATGAGATTGAAGGTGATGGTATAGAAGGTTATTTGTGCATTAAACACCCTTGGCCGTCAATGCTGCGTACGACCTACGGTGACCACGAACGGTGCAAAAATGTCTACTTCAGTAATTACAATGGCTATTACTTTACTGGAGATGGTGCGCGTCGTGAAGAGGGCATGTTTAGAATCATTGGGCGCGTTGATGATGTGATCAATGTTAGTGGCCATAGGTTTGGCACTGCAGAGATTGAAAATGCCATCAATGCTGCTCCCCTTGTTACAGAAAGTGCGGTAGTAGGTTACCCGCACGATATAAAGGGTCAAGGGATTTATGCTTACGTTATTTTAGAGGATGGCGTGCACGATGTCGAGGCGATTCGAAAGTCTATAGTACGTTCCTTAGTGGCTGAAATTGGTCCCATTGCGAAACCAGATGTGATTCAATTCGTACCGGGATTACCGAAGACACGCTCTGGAAAAATCATGCGCCGTATTCTTAGAAAAGTCGCCGAAGGAGCTACCAATAACTTAGGCGACACCTCTACCCTTTTAGATCCTTCAGTGGTGGAAATCATTAAGCTAGATGCACTCGCACTACGGAAGTAAACAAGCCATCAACAATCTTTAGGATACGCTTGAACCAGTTAGAGAAGAAGCAGAGATTGCAGTACCTTAGTAAAATCTTATGGTAACGATTCGCAAAGCACTGAAAGAGGATATGGTCGCGGTACACGCACTCATAACGGAATTGGCTGTCTACGAGAGGGAGCCTGATGCAGTGATCATCTCTGTGGAGGACTTAAAGCATCACGGTTTTACGGAGCAAAGGTTCGATTGTTTTGTTGCAGCACACGAACAGTTTGGCGTCATTGGCATGGCACTCTATTACCCTCGCTACAGCACATGGAAAGGGCCAACACTCCATTTAGAAGATCTTTATGTAAAGCCTGAATACCGCATGAGTGGCCTTGGCAAACAGCTTTTTGATAGAGTAGTCGAGGAAGCAATGGCTCAAGATGTTGGAAGAATGGAATGGACCGTTCTAGAATGGAACGAACCCGCATTAAATTTTTATAAAAAATACCGCGCAACGCTGGATCCCGAATGGCATTTGGGCACGTTAACACGCG
>Ga0209771_1002224_pt1 | contig 11901 bp, 13 predicted proteins | sample SaaInl59LU_5_DNA_FD_184639 | JGI IMG/M metagenome (GOLD analysis project Ga0209771, IMG submission 184639) | Marine microbial communities from expanding oxygen minimum zones in the Saanich Inlet - ESP_59LU_5_DNA (SPAdes) (version 2) | ecosystem: Environmental > Aquatic > Marine > Intertidal zone...
ACGAAAGACAGGAATTTCAAATGCCGCTAATCCATCTTACAGACGAGAAACACCAGTCTACCCCTCAGCAACCGATACAACTGGAGTTGCCGCTAGAGTGGAGTCACCACAATACACCGGAACCCTTGTTAAAGGTATCGGAACCATGCACAAATCAAATGCAATACCAATTATTGACGAAGAACAAATGAAAGACATAGCAAGGATGAGACGATGAAACACTTGGGATGTTGGGTTTATGATACATACAGCTTGGAAAAGGAAGGATAATATAATGACTGTAGCTCAAACTGAACCTTTATTTGATATGTTAGAGGTTGCTATGTCGGAGTGTGACTGGGACAGAGCAGAACTCATGCTTGCTCGAATTTCGAAATACTATGAGCACTTGGACGCTAACCAGTTAGATTACTATAATTTATGTCAAGTTACTTTAGAAGATGAGTGGGTTGATAATTATGATGAACCTACTGAATTAGATGAGTGGTATTCCTTCGACGCGGACTGTTAATGAACGTACAAGAGTTACTAGAGAATAAGCAAGTTCCATTCCTGCCGAAAGGCAAGGACTTTGTTGTCGCGTGTTTAAATCCTGAGCATGATGATGGCAACCCAAGTATGAGAGTAGACCAGATTACTGGTATTTTTCATTGCTTCTCTTGTGGATTCAAGGGAAGCCTTTTTGTGCATTTTGGGGAAAAGGCAAGTTTTCTACACTTACGCAGAGAACTATTAAAGAAGAAAATTCGTGAAAAGAGAGCTGAAAGTGTGGGCTTGTCTTTTCCCCCAAATGCATTACCTTATGTTGGAAACTGGAGAGATATTCGTCCCGAAACGTATCGTAAGTTTGAAGCCTTTCAAGAACATGATACTTTCATAGGTAGAATCGTATTTCCTGTACGAGACATTTCAGGAAAAATTGTAGCCTTCAATGCAAGGCATATGAGTGGAGGTACTCCCAAGTATCTTATCAACCCATCTGGAGCACGGATGCCCCTGTATCCATCAAAAGTAGAGCCTATACAAGGTAGTGTTATTCTAGTAGAAGGAATCTACGATATGATAAATCTGCATGATAAAGGACTTACAAATGCAGTATGCTGCTTCGGCACTCGCAATATTAATGAAGATAAGTTATCTATTCTCCGACTTCAAGGAGTAGAAGAAGCAATAATCTTTTTTGATGGAGACGAGGCAGGACAAACAGCCGCAGCAAAAGTAAAAGAAATGTGTGAGAAAACAGATTTACTTACTAGAAATATAAATCTAAATGGAAAAGACCCTGGAGGCTTGGCTGCCTCTCAGGTTGAGAAACTAAAAACAAGACTATACGCATAGGAGTATGCATATGACGAGCCCAAGGGTTGCTCTAATAGAAACCAAACCAAGCAAAACAAACTTTAAAAATGAATTTGACGGAGCTTTTGAGTTCGACCAGTATCAACTGTGTTCTGACCCAACGCTGAAGAAAGTATTAAAGCGTGACTGTGATATTCAAATCGACACAGACGCTTATGACTGGATTATCCTAGTAGGCTCTGATGCACTCAAATACTTTACAAAGATTAACTCTGTAACAGAATATTCTGGTAAGAAAGTAGAGAGTAAGTATCTGCCAGTAATTAATCCAGCTATGCTTGCTTTTAAACCAGAAGCGCGTAATACTTGGGAATCTTCCAAAGAGAGTATTATTTCTTATATTCGCGGAGAAGTAGAAGAGGTTATTATTGATGAGACTATTGCATTCGGTATACAAGACACAGAAGAAGCTAAAAAGTTTATTAAAGCTGCGATTAAGTATGACTGTGCATATATTGCTCTCGACTCCGAGACCACAGGACTTTATCCTCGCAACGGCCATATGCTTGGCCTCTCTCTTTCCTATAATGGCATAAACGGGGCGTACATTGATACAAACTGCCTAGATGAGGATGCAGAGCAGCTATTACAAATGCTGTTCGATAAAAAGACAGTAGTTTTTCACAACGCTAAGTTCGATATGGCGTTTTTCGAGTACCATTTTAACTTTAAGTTTCCTAGCTTTGAAGACACAATGTTGCTCCATTACCTCATAGACGAGAATCCCGGAGGTCATGGTCTCAAACAGTTATCGCTAAAGTATACTCCCTACGGAGACTACGAAAAGCCAATGTATGATTGGATTGAGCAATATCGTAAAGAGCATGGCATCTTGAAAGGTGACTTTCAGTGGGGCGCTATTCCCTTTGATGTAATGAAAACATATGCAGCAATGGATGCTGTATGTACTTTTCTTATTTACGAAAAATTTGTAAAAATCAAACAGAACAAGAAGCTAGCATGGGTTTACGATAACATTCTTATCCCAGGTTGTAGATTTCTAACTGATACTCAAGACAACGGCGTACCTTTTGATGGTATGCGATTGTTGAAGTCTCAGTCTCTTATGCAAGAAGATATTGACAGAGCTATTGAAACTCTGTATGAGAATCCAAAGATTCGTAAATTTGAAGAAATTCAAGGCAAGGAGTTCAATCCTAACAGTACTCTACAGCTTCGTAAACTGCTCTTTGATATGCTAGGGCTAAAGCCTACTGGTAAAAAGACTGGCACAGGAGCAGACTCTACGGATGCTGAAGTACTAAAAGACTTGTCTATGCAGTCAGAAGTACCTGGACTTATTCTCGATATTCGTCAGAAGTCTAAAATTAAGAATACTTACCTTGATAAAATTATTCCTCAGCTTGACATGGATAGTCGTCTGAGAACAAACTTTAACTTACACGGCACTACCTCTGGACGATTGTCTAGTAGTGGTAAGTTAAATATGCAGCAGTTGCCTCGTGATAATCCTATTGTGAAAGGATGTATTCGAGCAGCTCCAGGCAATAAGATTGTAGCGATGGACTTAACAACTGCTGAAGTATATGTAGCTGCAAAGCTGGCGGAAGATGAAGCACTTATGAATGTATTTCGTAGTGGCGGAAACTTTCACAGTACGATTGCTAAGACAGTATTCAAACTTCCTTGCGAAGTAGAAAAAGTCGCAGAGCTATATAGCACAGAGCGCCAAGCGGCAAAAGCCGTAACTTTCGGAATTATGTATGGGGCAGGTCCGAAGAAGATTAGTGAGCAAGTTACTAAAGATTCTGGCAAATTCTTTAGCCCCACAGAGGCGAAGGAAGTTATTGATGATTATTTTCAGTCTTTTCATAAGTTGAGAAGCTGGATTGACAACAATCAGAAGTTCATTGAACACAATGGATTTATTTATAGCTTTTTTGGCCGTAAAAGGAGACTACCAAATGTCTCATCTACGGATGCAGGTATTAAAAGTCATAGCATTAGGTCTGGTCTTAACTTTTTGGTGCAGTCTGCTGCTTCTGACATTAACTTATTAGGCGCAATAGACATGGGCGAGTTTATCAAGTCCCAGAAAATGAAGGCTAGAATATTCGCACTTGTGCACGACTCAATTCTTGCAGAAGTACCAGAAGGTGAAGTAGACTTCTACTGCGAAATACTACAAAAATTTATACAGCTCGATAGAGGCATATCTATTTCTGGTGCTCCTGTAGGATGTGACTTCGAAATTGGAGATGACTACTCTATGGGCAAGTTCGAGAAAATGTATGAACAGTGATAGTTACTTATAAAGAAATAAAAAAGATACAGTTCCCAGTGTTTATTCTTCCGAATAGCAACTGGGAAACGGTAGATGGACTACTATTGCTAGATAATGTAGTCCTAGACGATAAAAATATGCCAGGAGCTACTCTTGGCATTCGTCGACTTCAAACTCCGTTTTCGGAGCTTGTACCTTTGAAACACTCTATAAACTCGTTGATTGGAATAATAAAGCAGGATAGGAGTAACACTTTTATTGATAGCAAAGGGACTCCCTTTATATATCAAAAGACTCAAAATGCTGCTTTAAAATATTACAAAATACGAAAAATAGAGCAGAAAGACGTTGCTTCTATTCTTTGGTTAAAGGATGTTAAACAGCCTTTTACCATTCCTCGGCCTCCTCCCCTTGGTAAAACTTGGGCAGGAGTTCTTCACCTTGGCCCTTGGCCTTGGTTATTATATGAGTACTCCGAAGAAAAATCAAAGGACACTCGAAGAAAAGTATAATTATATGGCTAAAAGACGAAAGACTCTTGCGGGAGCAAACCTAGAACTACAAGAAATTGAACCTTTAACTAGAAACCAAGTTATTGCGTTTGAAAGTACTAAAAACCTAATGCTGCATGGAGTAGCTGGAACAGGAAAAACCTTCATATCTTCTTATTTAGCATTTGATGATATGTCAAAAGGAGAATACGAAAAACTTGTAATCATACGAAGCGCTGTACCAACTCGTGACATAGGATTCCTTCCTGGCAGCGAGAAAGAAAAAGCCTCAGTATACGAAGAACCCTATAAGGATATTTGTATAGAGCTTTTTCAACGAGGCGATGCGTATGAAATTCTAAAGACAAAAGGAATAGTTCATTTTATGACTACTTCTTTTATTCGCGGAGTTACATTAAGAAATGCGGTAATTCTTATTGATGAGTGCCAGAATATGAGCTTTCACGAGCTAGACTCCATTATTACTAGAATGGGTGAAGGCTGTAGAGTTATATTCTGTGGCGATTTTCGTCAAGCAGACTTACAGAAGAATGGCCTACACGACTTTGTACGAGTTCTCAAAGCAATGGATGCTTTTGACTTTGTTGACTTTGAAATTAAGGATATTGTACGAAGTGAGTTTGTCAAACAATATATTACATCAAAAACAGATTTAGGTCTATGAAAGCCGTAATTAGTAATCGTATATATTTGGAAGTGACGAAAGAATATAAGGAGTTCTTGTCGAAAGAGCTTACCTATAAGATTCCGGCACAGAATCCAAAAGACCCGCCCTTCGTGATTAAGAATATGGCACGGATTCGAGATAATCTAGTGACCATACCTATCGGAAGGGTGGATTTAATACCTGACGATTACGAAGTTGTTGACAAACGCATAAACAAGCCTGTTGACTTTCCTGAGTTTAAGTACCCTCTTCGCGAGAGTCAGCAGGCTGTTTATGATGCTCTAGATGATAACTGTATAATCAATGCTTGGGTTAGTTGGGGTAAGACCTTCACGGGGTTGGCGATAGCCGGAAAACTCGGACAGAAGACACTAGTCATTGTGCATACAGTTCCTCTCAGAAACCAGTGGGCAAAAGAAGTCGAGAAAGTGTACGGCTTTACGCCAGGCATCATTGGTAGTGGAAATTTTGATATATCTAAGCCTATTGTAATTGGAAATACTCAAAGCCTTTATCGTAATATTGATAAAATTCGCAAAGAGTTTGGTACAATTATACTAGATGAGATGCACCATGTAAGCAGTCCAACTTTTTCCAAGGTCATCGACACAAACTACTGTCGCTATAAGATTGGACTATCTGGCACGATAGAGAGAAAAGATGGCAAACACGTAGTATTTAGGGACTACTTTGGAAGTAACATATTCAAGCCTCCAAAAGAAAACTTTATGACCCCTATCGTAGATATTATTCGGTCTGAGGTAAGGTTTATGGATGGGGCGAGAACTCCCTGGGCTAATCGTGTAACAGCCCTCTCGAATAATGAGGAATATAGGCATACAGTTGCTATGCTAGCTTCCTATTACGCGGCGAAAGGTCACAAAGTACTTGTGGTGTCCGACCGTGTGCATTTTTTGCAGAGCTGCGCCGAACTGGTTGGTGACAGCGCAATTTGTGTTACAGGTGAGGTACCGCATGAACAAAGAGAAACGCTACTGGACGAAATTAACTATGGAAACAAAAAAGTACTCTTCGGCACTCAAGCAATATTTAGCGAGGGTATATCAGTCAATTCACTTAGCTGCCTTATACTCGGTACACCCATTAACAATGAGCCGTTACTTACGCAGCTCATCGGAAGAGTCATCCGAGAACAAGACGGAAAACAAACGCCTGTAGTTGTAGATATTCATTTGAAAGGAAATACTGCCAAACGGCAGGCCTCCAACAGAATGGGCTTTTACATAAAACAGGGTTGGAAAATCTCACAAATAGGATAGAAAAATAGTTCTTGACAAACAGGCTATTTTTTAGTATAATATATGCTTCTATACAATTGGAAAAAGATATTCTTGGTCGCAGAAGCCCATCCTTCAAGTATTTTTACGATATTTGAAATGATGGTCAAAAACTCCGTCCCGAAGAATAGGTATGACCCCATATATAAATATTATGAGACAGACTTTTCGGGCAAATCGTTTTTAGCGCACCCAGATGTACTTTTATACAATTCGTTTCGACATTCTCGGCAAGACATCGCAATATACTTAGCTATGGCAAGTTTGCGGTCTTTTGCGGAATACCTCGCCTCTGGCGATACAACAATAGGTCTCTTGGAACTCCCACTAGACCCTTTTTCATACTTAACAAACACAGACGACAGGCTTTTATATATTGAAGATGACAGAGTTCATTTTTTATATGAAGAAGTCCCACAGGAGAAAACACAATGGCACTAAGTTTTAACAAATCAAAGGGCGCTGCCCAAAAATCAAGCATGACTACGTTCGTATACCAAGATGGAGACAACTCTGTTCGTCTCGTAGGCGATATTCTCGCTCGCTATGTATACTGGATTACTGGTGAAAACGATAAGAATATTCCACTAGAGTGCTTGTCTTTTGACCGAAACGAAGAGCGTTTCAACAATAAAGAAAAAGATTGGGTTCGTGAATACTACCCTGATTTGAAGTGTGGATGGAGCTATGTGATGCAAGTTATTCATAATGGCGAAATCAAAATCATCAACCTAAAGAAGAAGCTCTGGGAGCAAATCCTTACAGCAGCAGAAGACCTTGGCGACCCTACCGACCCAGAAACTGGTTGGGATGTTAAGTTCAAGCGAGTAAAGACTGGCCCCTTACCCTATAATGTAGAGTATCAACTTCAAGTATTGAAGTGCAAGCCTCGACCTTTAGATGATGATGAACTAGCTCTTTTAGGCTCTATTAAGTCTATGGATGAAGTAATGGCTCGTCCTACGCCAGACGCTCAAAAAGAGTTGCTTGACCGTGTTCGACAAGCAGATACCAATGAAATTGATGACGAAGCACTTGATGCGGAGTTTAATGTATCATGATTCTGTTTACGGCAGATTGGCACATTAAACTAGGACAGAAAAATGTACCTCGTGAATGGGCACTAAATCGCTACCGACTCTTTTTCGAGCAGATTCATTCTCTCGAAAAGGAGTGCAATATGCACATTATCGGAGGTGATTTATTCGACCGTCTGCCAAATATGGAAGAGTTGGAGCTTTACTTCTCGTTTATTCGGGAAGTAAAGATTCCCACTATTATCTATGATGGCAACCATGAAGCTACAAAGAAAAACAAAACTTTCTTTACGCAGTTAAAGCAGGTCTCTAGAGATATTAACCCCTTAATACAAGTGGTAGATATATCTTATATTGACCCAGATATGCGCTTTGGTATTCTGCCCTATGCAGACCTGCACAGAGCTGAAAGTATTGAAAAATTTGATGTGCGATACCCTTTATTTACTCATGTTCGTGGAGAAATACCTCCTCATGTCAAGCCAGAGGTGGACTTAGACAGATTCGAGGATTTTCCAGTTGTCTTTTCAGGAGACCTACACGCTCATAGTAATTGTCAAAGAAATATTGTATATCCTGGAAGCCCTATGACTACTTCCTTTCATAGAAACGAGGTAAGTACGGGTTATGTAGTAATAAATGAACAGGATTGGAGTTGGAGGTGGGACCCGTTTGACCTTCCTCAGCTAATTCGTAAGACAGTGAGTTCTCCTGATGAGATGGTTTCGACAGACTATCATCATACAATATATGAACTAGAAGGAGATATTCAAGACCTCGCAAATGTTAAGAATAGCGATTTATTGGATAAAAAAGTTGTAAAACGAAACAGCGAAGCAACCTTAGTAATTGACAAAGAAATGAGCATCCAAGAAGAGCTAGTAGAGTATCTAACATATATCTTGGAGTTAGAAGATAGTAAAATCCACAACATTATAGGCACTTTTAATGATTACGCTCAAAAAGTTACAATGGGATAATTGTTTTAGCTATGGCGCTGGTAACACTCTAAATCTCGAAGAGAACATAGTAACACAGATAATCGGTACTAACGGTATGGGCAAGTCGTCCATACCGTTAATTATTGAAGAAGCATTATTTAACAAAAACTCAAAAGGAATTAAGAAAGCAGATATTCCTAATCGTTACGTAAATAATGGCTACAATATTTATCTGGAGTTTACAAAAGATGAAGATAAGTATGTAATCGACATTAATAGAAAGAATAATATAAAAGTTTCTCTTTCAAAGAATGGTGAAGATATATCAAGCCATACAGCTACAAACACCTTTAAAACAGTTCAAGATATTGTAGGAATTGATTTTAAAACATTCTCTCAATTAGTATACCAGAATACGAATGCTAGTCTTCAGTTTCTTACTGCTACAGACACAAACCGTAAGAAGTTTCTAATTGACCTACTACATTTAGAAGAATACGTGGAGCTCTTTGAGTTATTTAAAGAGTCCTCAAAAGATTTGTCTCTGGAAATCTCTGGGATTAAATCAAAGATAGCAACGGTAGAAAAATGGTTATCAAACAATAAATTGAGCGATGCTACCATACTGCCTATGCTAAAAGTAGAAAATGACACGGAAGAACTTGAGAAGCAATTCCGTTCTCTTACAGCGCAGATTGAAAATATTTCCGAAAAAAATAAAAAAATCTCTAACAATAATCAGTATATAAAGCTGCTGCAGAACATAAATATACAAGAAATACAGAATATTGATATAGCCTCAAAAGAGTCTTACGACGACTTACAGTCCGAAGTAGGAAATCTCAACGGGGTCGTAGCGGGGTCTCAACGCCTTGTAGAAAAACTACACGAACTTGACGATAAGTGCCCCACTTGTGAGCAAGCCGTAGATGCAGAGTTCAAAAATACGCTTATCACTGAGGAGACAAGCAAAATTGCTTCTGCAAAGGAGAAAGTAAATGAACTTAAACGACGAATTCAAAAAATTAAACAAAACAATGATCTTTTCAGTCATAAAAACAAAATGCAGCGAGAATGGGAAGAACTTTACAGAAGCATTGACAGAGGTCTCCCAGTATCCCTCGTGGACAAAGAAGAGCTTGAAAGCCGCACGGAAGAAGTACGAAAAGAATTGGTTTCAATTAAGAAATCGGTGGAAGCTGCGGCAGCAGAAAATGAAAAGCGAACAAAGCAAAACACGAGAATTCAAGTAATACAAGAGCAAACTGACAGTTTTATTGCAGAATTGGAAGAAGCTCAAGGCAGCTTGAAGGAGATTGAAGATGTATTTTCAAATCTTGAAGTATTAAAGAAAGCGTTTAGCACAAATGGCTTAATCGCATATAAAATCGAAAATCTAGTTAAAGAGCTAGAAGAGTTAGTAAATACTTATCTAGGCGAATTGTCTGATGGTCGTTTTACTCTCGAATTTGTCGTATCTAATGACAAGCTAAATGTGCAAATCACGGACAATGGAAACATTGTTGATATTCTTGCTCTCTCTTCTGGAGAACTTGCAAGAGTAAATACTGCTACTCTTATAGCTATTCGTAAGCTAATGAGTAGTATATCTAAGTCTAGAATCAATATTTTGTTCCTAGATGAGGTTATTAATGTACTTGATGAAACGGGGCGAGAGAAACTTGTAGAAGTTTTACTCGGTGAAGAAAATCTCAATACTTATGTAGTAAGCCACGGATGGACACATCCATTACTAGATAAAATTGAAGTAGTCAAACGAGAAAATGTGAGCGCATTAGAATGAGGACTAGAATGAGTACTAGATTATCTGCACAGAAGAGACTGTGGTTGCTGCAAAAAGCCAAAGAAGAAGAGCTAGACTATGAAACAAAGGAGATTAGAAATGAGGAACGCAATCGTAGATGCGATGAGAGCGAAGTACAATGGACAGATGCAGGAAGCACTAGTGAATATAGAGATATATTTGCAGAATCCAGCGGGAATAGGTGAGCACTCGGAAATTTTAGAGGCTATTGATACTCAGGTTGCTAAGTATGCAGAAGCATATGAGAAAAACCAAGTTTTAAGAACATTTGAATAATGGTTGATAGTAGAGCAAAAGGAGCGCGGGGTGAGTACTTAGTTCGAGACATGCTTCGCGCAGCAACGAATCTTCAGTTTGAAAGAGTGCCAAATTCAGGAGCACTTGAGTATTTAAAGGGAGATTTATATGTACCGAATGAAAGAAACAGATTTTGTATAGAGGTAAAGAATTATTCAGAGTCTCCTCTTACAGATAAAATGTTTACGGCAAAGAAAACCAACAACTTAATTCGCTGGTGGAAGAAAGTAGTAATACAAGCAGAAGGCGGGAATCAAGAACCTTTACTCTTTTTTAAGTATAATCGTTCTCCCGTCTTTGTTGTCACTGCAGAACACCCAGAAGTAGTAGAAGATTATATGTTTGTTTCCTTTTTAGATTGTTTTGTAATGCTAGCAGATGTTTGGCTAGAAAATGAAAAAGTGGAGTTTTTAAGAAATGGCGTTTAGTTTTAGTGATAAACTAGTAAACCCAAGTGAAAATACTACTCTTATTGTAGACGCACTAAACTTAGCTTTTCGATGGAAACACCAAGGGCGCTCTGATTTTAGATATGATTATCAACGAACAGTAGAATCCTTGGCAAAATCTTATGACTGCAAAAAGTTAATTATTGCAGCAGACTGGGGCTCTTCTACTTATAGAAAGAATATAAACCCAGAGTATAAGCAAAATCGAAAAGAAAAGTTTGCAGAGCAGACAGAAGAAGAAAGAATTGCTTTTGAAGAGTTCTTTGAAGAGTTCGAAGCATCTCTAGAAGTACTAGAAGAAGCAGGACATACAATTCTTCGATATAAGGGTGTAGAGGCAGACGATATTGCTGCTCATTTGGTAAAAGAAAAAGACAAGTATGGGCTAGAGTATATTTGGCTCGTATCAAGTGACCGAGACTGGGACTTATTGATACAAGAGAATGTAGGAAGATTTTCATATGTGACGAGGAAGGAAGTCACGCTTGAAACTTGGAGTGACCACTATGACTGCACTCCTGCAGAATACATCTCACTAAAGTGCCTGACCGGAGATAAAGGCGATAACGTGCCAGGAATAGCTGGTATTGGGCCTAAGAGAGCAGTACAGCTCATAAAAGATTATGGAAGCGCATTGAATATATACGATGCAGTTCCTATTCCTAGTAAATATAAATTTATTCAAGCATTAAACGAAAATGCGGAACAAATACTAGAAAACTATGAGCTTATGGATTTAATAAGTTATTGCGATGATGCAATCGGAGCTGATAATATATCAGATATTCAAGGGAGAATGGTAAGTGACATTTAATGTAACAGTAGATTATCGAAGAGACAGGTATCTATCTGAATTTAGTAAAAAAACTCTAGAAGATAGATACTTGATTGACGGAGAAATCTCACCTCAAGATGCTTTTGCTCGCGCAGCGAAGGCGTTTGCAAATGATGAGGAACACGCGCAAAGGTTATATGATTATGCTAGTAAACTTTGGTTTATGTTTTCTACTCCTATACTTTCTAATGGTGGGACAAGTCGCGGCCTTCCTATTAGCTGCTTTCTTAATTACGTTGAGGATAGTAGAGAAGGTATCACTGCTCACTATACTGAGAACGCTTTTCTTAGTAGTGCTGGGGGCGGTATCGGTGGCTGCTGGAATAACATCCGTAGCGTAGGAAGTAAAACTTCGAATGGCTCAGAAAGTACTGGTGTTATTCCTTTTATGAAAGTTGTGGATGCAGAAATGCTTGCGTTCTCTCAGGGAGTAACT
>Ga0209771_1002228_pt1 | contig 11875 bp, 13 predicted proteins | sample SaaInl59LU_5_DNA_FD_184639 | JGI IMG/M metagenome (GOLD analysis project Ga0209771, IMG submission 184639) | Marine microbial communities from expanding oxygen minimum zones in the Saanich Inlet - ESP_59LU_5_DNA (SPAdes) (version 2) | ecosystem: Environmental > Aquatic > Marine > Intertidal zone...
GACACTTTGTGTTTTTTATTAGATTTTGCAGCCTCAACGATAGCAACTAATGCCCAGCAACAAATCGCAACGATAGCGATAGCAGTCATATTCATAATGGTTCCTTTTTATAATTAGTATAGACAAGATAACAAGTTCTGTGCCAAATATAAAACATAACCTTTTCAAGTGGTTAATTTTGTAGACACGATATGTGCTATACTGAATTTTGTCAAAATTACTAATAATTGAGTAAACTCACCAATGTCAGACCTAAGCCTATTAGCGCAAGATGAATTATGGATGATTCACGCATTGACTCTAGCGGACAAGGCCGAGGGGATTGGAGAAGTTCCAGTCGGAGCGGTGATCGTATTGGATAATCAGATTATTGGAGAAGGCTATAATCGTTCTATCATTGATAATGATCCCTGCGGTCATGCAGAAATTATGGCTATCCAGTCTGCAGCCCAAAATATCAACAATTACCGAATCTTAGATGCGACTATCTATGTCACGCTAGAGCCCTGTGCTATGTGTGCTGGCGCAATCGTGCATGCCCGAATTAAGCGTGCGGTATTTGGCGCATCTGATCATAAGACTGGTTGTGCGGGTAGTATTTTAAACCTTTTGCAACACGATAAACTAAATCATCAAGTTGAGGTGCAACGGGGGGTAAAAGCTGAAGAATGCTCGAGTAAGATCTCTGCTTTTTTTAAAGGACGTCGTGCGCAAATTAAAGCGCTCAAACAAGCCAACAAAGCTGCACAGGAAGAGTAGTTAGGCCTCAACGTTATCCGCATCAATATTGAATAAATTGAATAATTTACGACGTTGGAGTATTTTTTTGTGATTGCGTTTTAGCATTAAACGACGACGCGATGAGCTTGGCGCGAGCGCTCTATTGGAACGGTAAAATTTACTTTTTCTCATGATTGTTTTCCTATAATTACTGACTCGTAGTACTGTCTTGTTGGCTAATATACATTAAACTATCATGATATCTGCGGATATTTTCAACATATTTTACAGCCACATCCCCTCGCGCAAACCCATATTTCGTGTTTTGATAATGTTGTTTTTGTTTAAGTAGTGGTAGATGTTGTTTTACGTCAACCCATAAATCAGGATCAAATCCTTTTCGTTGAGTCAAAATACGCGCATCCTCAACGTGCCCTAATCCAAGATTATATGCTGCTAGTGCAAAATACAATTTATCAGGATCATTAATACGAGCCGGAATACGATTATATAAACTGCGTAAATACGTCGCTCCACCACGAATACTTTGCTCAGGATCAAGCCGTGATTTTATGCCTACTTCCTTCGCCGTGGGCAGGGTTAACATCATCAGTCCCCTTACACCGGTAGGTGAACGAGCATTGCGCTTCCAATGACTTTCTTGATAACTGGTTGCGGCCAATAATTGCCAATTAAATTCACCCGAATACTGCTCAAACCAAGGTTGATAAGTCGGTAACTGTGCTTCAATGGCAGCTAAAAATGCGCGTGTATCAACATAGTCAAATTCGCGAATGTGGCCAAAATACTTATCAATCAAACGGCTAAATTCACCGCTATGTTGTAGTTGTCCAAAATACTCTAATAATGCCCCGAGCAAAGAATCGTCCTGATGAGGATGCAGTAACCATTGCTGTGCTGCAGTGACATTCAAATCTAGTCCCATTTTAATTGCGGGATAACGTCGACGCATCACATTGACTAAGGCTGAATTTGCAATCGTCGCATCAATTTTTTGTTCGGCGACCATTAATAACAATTCTTCATCATCATATTGATCAACTTGTTGCCAATTGAGCGCATCATTGTCCGTTTCTGGAAGCTGAGCCTGTAATATTGCCGCTTGCTGACTATTGCGCTGGACAAAGACCTTACCGCTGAGTTGATCTAAGGCAGATAAAGACCGGGCATTACGATGCACCACTACTTGATGAGTGTAATATTGATACGCCGGACCTAATTTAAATTGAGTCAAGGTTTCGGCAGAAAAGGCAAATTGCGAAGCAATGACATCGACCCGCTGGTGCTGCAAATCTTTTAGCATGTTAGCGTCGGAGTAATAAGGTTTAATTTCTAACTTTACACCAATAAAGTCAGCAAAACCTTTTGCTAACTCGTATTCGAAACCACTGGGTTGATCATTTTGTAAATAGTAAGAATTGGCACCATACTCGGTGGCAATGACGATTTTGTCTTCCTGTAAAATACGTTTTAGCTCATTACTCGGTTTGGCAAAGTCATAACAGCCAAAAAATGTGCCTAGCAATAGTATCAATAAAGCAAAACGCAGTTTCGCCCAATGTGGGATTGGTGGCGTCAAACTCGAAGAATAATTCATGACATTGCCTTCTCAAAATATTTTAACCGGACAGTTAGGTTAAAAGTTAACCGATATACTTGCTATGGTAAATGTTTCTTATCAAATTGTCTTATTTATTCTATAATTGGACATTGAAATTTGTCCTTCATCAGTCTGGAATCCACGTTATGTTAATCCTGCCCGGCAGCACCTCGTTATCTGAATTTGCCAATCAAAAATTACTCGACGCTTGTCAATCTCAAGGTCTCCCTGTCACCGCTATTAATGCTCAATATGTGCATTTTATCGCTGTATCTACTGAGTTATCCGATGCACAGCATGCAGTGTTGGGTAAGTTATTAACGTATGGGCCAAAGCGTAACGATTTCGATCATGCCGGAGAGCTGTTTTTAGTGACGCCTCGCTTTGGTACGATTTCACCGTGGTCATCAAAAGCAACGGATATCGCACACAATTGTGGATTATCCAATGTCAGCAAAGTGGAACGTGGCGAAGCATATTATTTGACGACGAGTGCCTATTTAACTGATGAACAACGCCAGCAAGTTAAAGCACTGATTCATGATCGTATGACGCAAGTTGTACTGGATGATATGGATGATGCTCATAATTTGTTTGTTACCGAGGCGCCAGGGCATTTTGCATCGGTAGACATCTTAGGCCAAGGTAAACAAGCGCTCGTGGATGCGAACATTAACTATGGCCTTGCGTTAGCTGACGATGAAGTGGATTATTTATTTACCAGTTTTACACGCCTTAAGCGTAATCCAAATGACATCGAATTATATATGTTTGCTCAAGCAAACTCTGAACACTGCCGTCATAAAATATTTAACGCTGATTGGACAATTGATGGTGAAGTTCAGCCTAAATCATTGTTTAAGATGATCAAAAACACATTCGCCCACACGCCTGAATTTGTTCATTCTGCTTATTCGGATAATGCTGCCGTAATGGAAGGCAATACTGCGGGACGTTTTTTCCCTTCACCTACGAGTCATCAATATGAGTATCATGCAGAAGCCATTGATATCTTGATGAAGGTTGAAACCCATAATCACCCAACAGCGATTGCTCCTTTTGCTGGTGCCGCAACAGGTTCTGGTGGTGAGATTCGTGACGAAGGAGCAACTGGACGAGGCTCTAAACCAAAAGCAGGTTTAGTCGGCTTCAGTGTTTCTAATTTACATATTCCTGGGTTGGCTCAGCCGTGGGAAATCGCTTATGGCAAACCGTCACGCATCGTATCGGCATTAGATATTATGCTAGAAGGGCCATTAGGTGGCGCTGCATTTAATAATGAATTTGGTCGTCCTAACTTACTTGGATATTTTCGTACCTATGAACAGACAGTAACGAGTTTTAATGGCCAAGAAGTACGTGGCTATCACAAACCTATCATGTTAGCGGGTGGCTTAGGTAACATTCGTAAATCGCATACACAAAAAGGTGAAATCACCGTCGGTGCTAAGTTGATTGTCTTGGGTGGACCAGCAATGAACATTGGTTTGGGCGGTGGTGCTGCTTCATCAATGGCATCAGGGCAGTCCAATGAAGATCTGGATTTTGCATCGGTACAACGTGATAACCCTGAAATGGAACGTCGCTGTCAAGAAGTCATCGACCGTTGTTGGCAAATGGGGGATGACAATCCTATCCAGTTCATTCACGATGTTGGTGCCGGTGGTATTTCGAATGCATTCCCTGAACTGGTTAACGATGGAGGGCGTGGAGGTAATTTCGAATTACGCAACGTGCCGAATGATGAGCCTGGTATGTCACCACATGAAATCTGGTGTAATGAATCTCAAGAACGTTATGTGTTATCGGTTGCACCTGAAAATCTAGCTATCTTTAGCGCATTATGTGAACGTGAACGTGCGCCATTTGCCGTTGTTGGTGAAGCCACACAAGCTCCACATTTGTTACTTACCGATAAAGTACATAACAACAATCCAATCGACATGCCATTAGATGTGTTATTGGGCAAGCCACCTAAAATGCACCGTGATGTGACAAGTGCTAGCTTTACGGGTTCACCAGTCGTGCTTGATGGTGTCTCGGTTGAAGATGCTATTGGTCGCATATTACGCTTACCGACGGTTGCAGAAAAAACCTTCCTCATTACCATCGGTGATCGCTCCGTGACCGGTTTAGTTGCGCGAGACCAGATGGTCGGGCCGTGGCAAATTCCCGTCGCAGATGTCGCCGTCACCGCTGCATCCTTTGATACCTATCATGGTGAAGCGATGGCGCTTGGTGAACGTACGCCGGTTGCACTGATTAATCATGCCGCATCAGCACGTTTAGCCGTTGCCGAAGCCTTAACCAATATTGCCGCTTCGGATATAGGCTCATTGAAGCGCATTAAATTATCAGCCAACTGGATGTCCCCAGCGGGTCACCCAGGTGAAGATGCGGGTTTATACGAAGCCGTTAAAGCGATTGGCGAAGAGTTGTGTCCTGCTTTAGATTTGGCAATTCCAGTGGGTAAAGACTCCATGTCAATGAAAACCCAGTGGGAAGAAAATGGCGAAACTAAAACGGTGACGTCGCCCTTATCACTGGTGATTACTGCGTTTGGTGCGGTTCAAGATATTCGTAAAACATTAACGCCACAACTACATCTTGACCAAGGTGATTCACATTTAATTTATATCGATTTAGGTCAAGGTCAGCAGCGTTTAGGTGGTTCGTGTTTAGCCCAAGTGTATGGCCAATTAGGTGATACTGTTCCAGACGTTGATGATGCGCAATTATTGAAAGGCTACTTTAATGCGCTGCAAACATTAGTGAGTCAACAACAATGTTTGGCTTATCACGATGTCTCTGATGGTGGTTTATTCACCACATTAGTTGAGATGGCGTTCGCGGGTCACTGTGGTCTAGACGTCGATCTGTCTGCATTGGGAAATAGCACTCAAGCGTTACCAATTTTGTTTAATGAAGAATTAGGTGGTGTCATCCAAGTCTCTGCGACGCAACTTGACAATGTTCAAGCTGTGCTTGCTGAGCATGGGTTAGCGCATTGTGCGCATATCATTGGTCAGCCGATTGCGGGTGATGCAATCACAATGACTCTAGCTGGTGAAACGCTCGTCTCTGCATCACGTATTGAGCTCCGCACAATGTGGGCTGAAACCACCTATAGCATGCAAGCAATGCGTGATAATCCAGCAACAGCTAAACAAGAACATGCAGCAAAACAAGATCAAACGGATCCAGGTTTGCATGCCGAATTAAGTTTTGACTTGAATGAAGATATCAGTGCGCCGTATATTGCTAAGGGTGTGTTACCTAAAATCGCTATTTTACGTGAGCAAGGTGTCAACTCTCATTATGAGATGGCTGCAGCGTTTGACCGTGCTGGGTTTAGTGCGATTGATGTACATATGTCGGATATCCTTTCAGGAAAAGTAACCTTAGATCAGTTTGAAGGATTAGCAGCTTGTGGCGGTTTCTCTTACGGTGATGTATTAGGAGCGGGTGAGGGTTGGGCTAAATCCATTTTATATAACGAACAAGCAAAAGCTGAATTTGCCGCATTCTTTGAGCGTAATTCGACCTTTGCTTTGGGGGTGTGTAATGGGTGTCAGATGTTGTCAAACTTACACAGTATTATCCCGGGTACCGAAAATTGGCCGCACTTTGTGCAAAACCAATCCGCTCGCTTCGAAGCACGTGTGGCTATGGTTGAAGTTCAAGCGTCGCCTTCGGTATTATTTGCAGGTATGGCAGGTTCAAGAATGCCAATTGCGGTATCGCACGGTGAAGGGCATGCTGAGTTTGCATCAAGCCAAGCATTGACACAGATTGAACAGCAACAACAAGTCAGCCTGCGTTACGTGGACAACAACGGCCAAGTAACTGAGCAATATCCAGCGAATCCCAATGGTTCGATTAACGGCATTACCGGTCTAACGTCAAACGATGGTCGAGTGACAATAATGATGCCTCATCCGGAGCGTGTCTTTAGAACCGTTGCTAACTCGTGGCATCCAGCGCAGTGGCAAGAAGATAGCCCATGGATGAGATTATTTAGAAACGCACGTAAGTATGTAAATTAATCACTTGTAAATATTCATTTATGTATTAATATAAAAGAAGGTTAGTTATTGCTAACCTTCTTTATATGTAAATCTTTGGTATTTATTGCTAGTTTCAAATAGAAATTAAACATATTCCATAATTTTTACTGAAAAAAAATAATAATAAAAGTTCAGATGAGTGTGTTAGATGTTAAAACGTAATAAAAAAATCGGATTTACAAGTGTCTTTTTGGCTGTCATTATTCTGACAGTGACTGCGGCAATCAATGCAAGTGCTAACGCTGCGGTGTTTTTTTAACTTCTCTTGGCGTGTTTTTCACGATTAATCATTTTCTGGTGAGGGTTTTTCTTCATCATGACATAAGTGGCTGCTAACCCTCCATGTGCTGGTTGTGCCGAATGGCAAGCAATAACATGGGGAATGGCGGGTAACCACATATTGACATAACTTTTTAATTTACCCGGTACCGGTTGACTGTGTAATCCTAGGCCATGTTGAATTAACATGACTCTAATCCCACGTGTGAAATTCAATTCAATAGCTTCAGCAAGCGTATTTTTAGCTTCTTCAATTGTCATTTGTGTCAATTTAAGGCGACTTTCTAATGAATACTTGCCTAAACGTAGGTTTTTAAATACGCCGTTTTGTATACCATCTTGCTTGTAACTGATGACATCATAGGGATCAATAGGATGGTTCAGTGTCAGCGATAAACCATATTGATTGTAATGTTCTTCTTTTTCGAGGGCTTCTCGCTTTAGTTTTCGTGCTAAATCTAATACATCATTGGCTTTGATCGCCACTTTGTCATTGTGTTTAATCGGTACGACGTCGGCCATTTCCTGGGTAAACGCGGCAATATCATCAGCATCATGCGAGCTTCTCTCAACTTGATTATGTGGGCTATGGTTTGCCATGAACAGTCCCTTTAAATATTTTTTATTTTTACTGATTATAGCGTGTTTAGATCACCCTAGTAATCGAAATTACTCAACCACGACGACCCAGTCATTGGTCTGAATATTATGAGATAAAAATGTATCTTCAGTTTGAATAACACTGACATCGGGTTGGATATACACAATATTAAAATAGGTCTCAGTCGGTTGGCTTAATACAATATTGGTACCTGCACCACTGAGGTGTTGTTTTTGCTGCACCAATTGTTAATCTAAATAATGCCTATAGATAGTCTATTTGATTTTTTATGTGACATTAAAAACCAAATATCAGGGTTTTCATTTTAGTAATTTTTTACGCTAAGTCTTTTGGAACAACACGGTATTCACCATTTGAAATGGAAGTACGTAATTGATCAACTTTAGCTTTATTCACTGGCGCTTCGAGTACTTCATTGTAAAATTTGTACGAAATTTTTACATATGGTGTCAATGATATTGAGTTTTGAGCAACCGTTTTCGCTGTGGTTTTACTTGCAATTGGAGCTTCATGTTGCTGAGTTGTGCGTTGATTATCTAACTGAGCGTTGTTAGCTAATCCGTTATTAATATTGTCAATTGACATAATATCTCATCTACCTTTGTTTTCTTTACGATTTTAGCGGTAATTTCTTTTTAGAACGACTATTTTTTAACAATGGTCGTATCACCGACTGACTTTGCACTCTTTCAAAAAATTAGCAGAGATTAGCGACAAATTTACCTGATTTATACACTTAAGCTAACACATATAAATAAGCTAACACATATAAACCTCAATAGACGAACTTGCATTACTTGCTGTATGTCCAATACATCGAATCTAACATTGCTGCGCTGAAGTTTAAATATTTTCTGTGTGAGAATGGTGAAATAGCAGTGACGAATGAGATACTGACACTATTGTCGTTACCAGAATATTATAATCGTTGATATGTGAAAGTTTTACGGCAATCACTAAATATTCAGGTTCGTGTGGCAAAAATTGTTGTCGTTTGACGCTGTTACTAACAGCGTATAGGCTTAATTTTATGCATTATGGTCGAGAGATGAACGCCCCTTTAAGTTGTAAATATCAGGATGTTAGAGCTGTTGAAACCTTAGCCTGTTGATAACTAGTATTTCTTGTTTACGCTAAAATAAGAAAAAGATTACATAAATAATAAAATAATTAATCATTTAAAATCAATCTCTTGTGTCTTTAATGGCACATCTCCTACACGAATTGTCGCATTTGTCTTAGGGCCACAATGATGACAAACGTCAAAATATTGTTATAGTTGGTAAACAAGTGTTGCTCTTTTACTAAGATATCGGATTGTCTTGCTGTTGAATAAGAGCCTTTAATATCAACAGCTTTTTATGTATTTGGGTAGCAATTATAAAGGATATTTGTATAAAACTAAAAGCATGGAAGCTATGAGAAATTCATTAATCATTAGTGATGACATCAGTCGTCGCCAAAACTTGTCAACTATTGTTAATTTTCTAGGTGAAAACTGTCACTCAGTGGAATTTTCAAAAACCATTGAGTTACTGAAGGTCGGTGCTGAGATTGATGGGGTCTTTACTTATTCTGCATTGACCGCCAGTATTGAAAAGTGTCGCAGCTTTTTAATTAACAACTCCAAAAAGCGTAAAAAATCCAATAAACCAATCTTGTTTTGTTCGCTAGTGTGCGAAAGTCAGCAAATTCGTCATGTCCGTCAACTCAATGAACAAGTAAAAAGTGGTACGTTATCACTGGATGAAAGTTCCAAAATATACTTCATGCGGACCGATCAAGACGTCCTAGTCGTGGTCTGTGAACAATCTAAATCCCTGAGAGATGGGCATACGTCAATCAAAGTGTTAAACCCCGTAAAAGATGCGCTTAAATTTAAAATTGTTGCCAACATGGTCTTACATATTCGTGAAGTACAAGAAATATTTCAAAAGTTATCGATGGTAGAAAGCCGTTTCTTTGATATGTCGTTAGAACTAATGGACACGCTCCCTTTTGATGAAAACATTCAAAAATCATTTAGAAAACAATGTCTACTTGTTGATGCATATCCTGCTTCACCACCTGTCATAGCGGTAAATAACATTGCGCAACGAGCGATGGATTGGCCTATTCCCAAGCAACCTGGTGGTCATCTAGAATTTTTCATTGAGAAGTTAGTGGCCAAAAAAGCATTAGGAGATGTACTGTGAACACAAAAGCAAAAGCATATATTCAATCATTGGATGGCACTGCATTAGTAGAAAAGCACGCTTCATTAGTTAAGCGTATCGCACATCACTTGATGGTGAGGTTACCGGCAAGTGTCTTAGTCGATGATTTGATTCAAGCCGGAATGATTGGGCTTTTAGAAGCAGCCAAAAAATTTGACGGTAGTAAAGGTGCGAGTTTTGAAACCTTTGTAGGGATCCGTATACGCGGTTCCATGCTTGATGATATCCGCAAAGGGGATTGGGCACCGCGTTCAGTGCACAAAAACTCAAGAGCAATCAGCGCAGCCATTTCGATAGTGGAAAAAGAAACAGGCGCAGATGCTCATGATACTGATGTGGCGGAACAGTTAGGGGTAGATATCAAACAATATCATAAAATGCTGAATGAAGTTTATGCCGGGAAATTAGTTGGTATTGAAGATTTGGGTCTCGCTGAAGATGTTATTACAACAAATAAAAACAAATCTGCTGATACGCCCTATGATGAGCTTGTCAAAGGTTCGTTTCAAAAAGCGTTAGCCAAAGCAATTATAACTTTGCCTCAACGGGAAGCGATAGTGTTAGCGTTATATTATGATGAAGATCTTAATTTACGAGAAATTGCTGAAGTGCTTACCGTAAGCGAGTCTCGTGTGAGTCAAATTCACAGTCAAGCAATGTTAAAATTAAAATCAAAATTACGCTCTTGGCATGCTGAAGAAGCGTAAACATACAATGTAATAAAAAACAGTTATTCAATAGATACAGACATAAAAAATTTTAGTGGAAGACGATTTTTATACAATGTTTCATATTGTTAAAGGATTTAGATTTTTCTAGGATTAAAGAAACCGACGATGGAAATCAGACACTGCTAATACTGCAATAAGATGGTTTGGAATTTGTGGTCACAGATTTGAATAGTGATCAAACGTAATCGAGTTATCTAATGACCGTTTACGCAATATTACCAAAGTAATCAAACTGTACAGAATCAGACCGATTTTAGGAGATAAAAATGAGAGAAGAACGCAAAATTGATAGTACCGTCGGCGGTGACGATGAAGTGTTACAGTGGGTAACGTATCGTTTAGGCGATGAAACTTATGGTATCAATGTCATGCAGGTACAAGAAGTACTGCGTCATACTGAAATCGCTCCGGTGCCGGGCGCACCTGAATACGTAATAGGGATTATCAATTTACGTGGAAACGTGGTGACGGTGATTGATACTCGCGCTAGGTTTGGTCTGCCGGAAGGTGACATCACCGATAATACACGGATTGTCATCATCGAAGCCGATGAGCATGTCGTCGGAATTATGGTGGATAGTGTTGCCGAAGTAGTCTACCTAAAATCATCAGAAATTGATTCGGCACCGAATGTAGGAACTGAAGAAAGTACTAAATTTATCCAAGGTGTTTCTAATCGAGACGATGAGCTGCTAATATTAGTCGACTTAAATAGAATGCTCAATGACGATGAGTGGGATGAATTAGGCGGGATCTAATGCTTGAGTTGATAGAATCAGTATCTCCAGTAGTTGCAATGATGGCTATTACACTAACGGTAGTCGCTATTGTTGTGGCTAAAATATTTTTTGCGACTAAACACGAAGTGAAACAAGTACGACTGAGCAACAACAAATCACCAGCGAACTCAATACCGCATTTGATGTGATTAAAAAACTCGAACAATCTACCAAGTCTGCTCGTGTCGCACATGATGCGCTGCAATTACAACTGCAAGAATGCGTCGATATGTTGGCCAGTAATAGTGAACAAATTCAATCTATTCAGGCACATACTCAAGAAATTGATCAGCGTGATCCACAAATAAAACTCTATGCTAAAGCCTCAACGTTGCTTGCTGAAGGTGCGAATATCGATGATATAATGGCGGCATGCGATCTGGACCGTGCAGAAGTCGAGTTGTTAAAGAATCTGCACACTAATAACTAAAATAGCAGTCAAGACGTTTAGACGTCTAGACGTAAATATTGACTTTTAGGTAAAATCATTCACAATGATCCCATTGGACAAAATTGTGAGGTGTGTATGCCTATTCGAATCCCCGTTGACCTGCCTGCGCTAGGTATTCTCGATAGTGAAAATATTTTTGCTATGGATATGGAACGCGCGTCAAATCAGGATATTCGACCAATGGAAGTCGGTATTTTAAATCTTATGCCAAATAAGATTGAGACCGAAGTGCAGATCCTGCGCTTACTTTCCAATACACCATTACAAATTAATATTGATCTTATACGTATCGATAATCAATTATCTAAAAATACGCCGCAATCGCATATGGACGATTTTTATAAAGGCTTTAGCCAAATTAAACATAAAAAATATGATGGGTTGATCAT
>Ga0209771_1002231_pt1 | contig 11867 bp, 12 predicted proteins | sample SaaInl59LU_5_DNA_FD_184639 | JGI IMG/M metagenome (GOLD analysis project Ga0209771, IMG submission 184639) | Marine microbial communities from expanding oxygen minimum zones in the Saanich Inlet - ESP_59LU_5_DNA (SPAdes) (version 2) | ecosystem: Environmental > Aquatic > Marine > Intertidal zone...
ACCCCTCTGAATCTTTTAAAAATAATAAGAAAAAAATACTAGTTAGCAATTCTGGTATAGAGCTAGAAATTGCATTAATAGTGGCGCCTTTAACACCGTCTGTTAAATTTCTTCCTAGAAAAGAAGATGCATCCTCAAAACCATTGGAAGTTCTCCAAATAACTAGACTAGAAATTACAATTAATAATAAAGGAATAATTATACCCATCAATTTAATATATTAAAAAAAGGGCTTATTGCCCTTTTTTAAATTTAAAATTAAATGAAATTATTTTTTTAAATCATCAAAAGTTATGTCCATACATTCTAAACAACCATGTAAAAAACTTTTTTCATTTTCATCTACTTCTCCATCAGCATTACCAATCATAATTAGACCTCTAGCAGCTACTATTCTAATAGATTTATCTAACGCAGTAAGTCCTGCAGCAGCAGTAAAAACAGCAGTTGCTCTATCCTCAAATTTATCAAAAGAACCCCACCAAGCAAATGACTCTTCTATTAGTTTATTTTGTGCATCTTTATCATATCCAGCAGGTTCTAAAATTGCATTAATAAGACCTCCAACAAGTTGTAGTTCTACTTTGTCCATTTGGCCATCGGCAGCAGTCATTTCAATAAACATACCTACTAAACCATGGGCATGTGTAAATTTGTTCTCACTCATAATATGTATTTTGTTAGTTTATAGTTTCTAAAAATAATAAAAAAAAAACAAAAAAAAATATTTGGGGTAGGTTTACACTAAAATTTAACTTTTTTTTATTAATTTTCTTAAATATTTTAGGAACAACGTATACAAAGTGTGATGAAGAGATTTTTTTTAAATGAAAAGATTATAATTTTTGTAATCCTTTTAAATTCCATTTTAATTTTTATTGAGGGTTTTTCTCAAATGGAAATTTATAGTTCTTTATTCAACAACCTTAATTTTATATTTTTATTTATTTATGTAGTTGAATTGTTTTTTAAGGTTCGGGAAAATGGTTTTAAGAATTACATTAAGGTTGGGTTAAATAGGTTAGACTTTCTACTTGTTTTAATCTCATTACCTGAAGTTTTTACCTTAATTTCAAATGTTAGCGTTACAGATTTTTCTTTTTTATTTACTTTAAGAACAATTAGGTTAGTAAGAATTATTAGATTATTTAGAGTAGTTGCAATTTTTGAAAATAGCAAACACTTGTATAGAGGGGTTCAAAGAGCTTTAAAATCCTCGTATTTAATTATCTTTATTTTTGTAATTATTAATTTTATTTTTGCTCTTTTATCTCACAATCTATTTCAAAATGTTACTCCTGAACATTTTGGTGATCCTTTGAAATCTTTTTACTCTATATTTAAAATTTTCACCATTGAAGGATGGTATGAGATACCAGATATGGTAACTGAAAATATTACAAGCCCTTTAAAAATATGGGCTGTAAGAATATATTTTATTTTTGTGTTGTTTATTGGTGGTATTTTTGGATTATCAATAATAAACTCTGTTTTTGTAGAAGGAGTTATAAATAACGAAAAAGAAGAGGAAGATGAGAACAATAAATTAGATGAAATTATTTCAAGACTTAATTCAATCGAAAAAAAAATAAATAAGTAACAGATTAGTTTCTGTTTTTCAAATATTTCATCATCTCACTTTTAGACAATTCAACAGTGCTACCACTCCTTCTAATATAGAATATTTCTTTTTTATCAATAATTGCGAAAATTGGGGTTTTGACTTTTTTGACATTTATTCTGCAAAAATCTAAGTTGTTAATAGTCTCTATTCCTATTCTTAATGAAGAATGAATAGAATTTGAAAATGTTTTTCCAATAATATTATCTAAATGTTTTAAAAACCCGTCTTTATTTTGATCTTGGGGCTTATTAAAACTTAGATAATCTTTTTCAAGACCAACAATTTCTTCACTGTCATTAACTCCAATAAATAAATCTCCACCTTTAGAATTTAAAAATGCTGCTATGGTTTTTAAAACTCCACGTTCAATAACTTGAGGAGGTGCTTTTTGACTTAAACATACTCTCATAGTCTCTTTAAATTCACATGTACTACTTTCTCCAGATGAAATTAACTCTAAAACATTATCCTCTACGGGTTCTTTAACTGATTTTTTTAATCTAACAATTAGAGAGTTGCCTTCTTTTATTTTTTCAAAATAATTTTCATTTTCAAAGATTTTATAAAAACTTTGTGTGGTATATTTATTATCCTTGGAGATTAATGTTTTAATTATGTTGGAAGCATAATCTTTATTTTCATACTTGTTCTCTAAATAAGTTGAAACATGTTTTATCTGATTGATTCTATGAATGGGTGGGATTTTTCTACTATGCTTTTTTCTTTTTTCTACTAGTTTTAGGTCTTTATATTTGTTTTTCCATTCTTTTAAAATGTATAGTTTCGACTCTGTTTTAAAACAAATTTTTGATAATAAAATTTGAATAGATTTTATGTTTACATTTTTTCTTTCCTCTTCAACTTTTAGTATTATTTCATTAATTGTAGAAGGCTTGTTTAATTTAGTAAGAGCCTTTTTAATTAAAACTTCAATAATTTCTGAAGATTTATTTGATTCTGATAAAATCCATTTACCTGTTTTTCCAAAAGGTTTAAACCTTTTATCAGAATGTAAAGCTAAGCTATGTCTGTCGTAAGCTTTAAATTTATGTTCAATTTGAAGTAAATTTATTTTTGAAACTATATCATCAATATACATTTCCTTATTATTGTTATTATATAATACTCTAAAAGCTTTATCGGAAGCACGAGAAAGAAGATGAAATTTAATTTCATAAAAATTATGATCATCTACTACAATAAAATTAATTTCAGGAAGAGATTTTATAAATCTTAATATCTTTTGATTTTCAAATTTCCCAATTTTTTTCTTGAGTTTAATTAAAAGATCATTTTCTGATAATTTTATACATGTCTTCTTTAAAACTGTTACAGTGTGTTCTGTTATGCTATTATATTTTTTTTTTGTTTTTAAATTGGTGGAAATAAGCACTGCCTCAGTAGATTGAGACTCTAGTTTTCCAAAAAAAGAATAGTTTAAAAGATCAATTAAAAATTTTAATTCATTGTTGAAACCATCTATGGTAGAAATTTGAAACTCTTTTGATATATAATTTTTGAATTCGTCAAAAACAAAACATTCAATATTATCAAACTTTAATTTAATTTTATTTAATTTGTTGATGATATCCTCATTTAATTTTAATCTATTTTTAGAGTCTATTCCTGAATGAACAAATTGAGTAAATTGTTTTAACGTTTTAACTCTAATTTGTCTAACTCTTTCATTCGATAAATTATTAAGTAATGCAATATCTTCATTTGAGTATTTATTTGCTTCTAAACCATAATATTCTGAAAAAATTTTCGCATATTTTTTGTTTATAACTAGATCACAAAATTTTAATACAGTTATTGATAATTCTTGAAGAAAATTTATTTTCTCTTCAATATCATTATATTCATCATAAGGCAATATTCTAAACTCAGTATTTTTTTTAATTTCTTTTAAAATAGAACTTTTGTTGATACTGAAATATTTCTTAAAATCTACAAATAAATTTATTGCATTAACACCAACACCTTTTTGACTTGAGAACTCTTCTAAAGTAAGATTTTCAAAATCACCGATGGTGTTTATACCTATTTTACTAAGTTTTGAAAATAGTTTTTTTTCTAAGAAGGTTTCTAAATGATTAATTGAATAATCTGAAAGTTTTATATTTGTCATAACAATAGCAATTTATGAAAAAATTTGATAAAGTAAAAATAGAGGTAGACACAAAAATACACCTCATAGACTACATAAAGATTAACTGTTTTGATTGTAGACATGAAATTTGGAGTTGGGATGGAATTAAAGGAGAATCTTTAATTTTTTGCACAAAAGATTTTAAAAACCCAAAAAATGAAGTTCTAAAAATTGTAGAAACCTACATCAATGAAAAATTTGATGAAAAAAAACATACATTTAAAATTAAAGATGAGTTTGTTTTCTTTAATTATAACATGAAAGTATTTTAAAAATTATGGCTAATTATATTGAGGTAAAAACGAATCAGGATTGCTTTCTGTACTGGTACGCTGAAAACGATGAAGATTTCTATAAGAAAAAGGAAGAAGCAAATGAATTGAGGGAAAGGTATAATTTAAACGACTTGATTTCATTTAATGAAGAAGAACTTGCTGTTGGAGTTAGTATACCAAACTTAACTTTCAATTCCGAATTTGACAGTGATAACCTGGTATTAAAGTTTTTAGCCACCCAATCTACAAATGGTAGCAAGATATTTTTAGGCACTGATCCTATCTCAACCGATATTTATAAATCCATCTTTGATTTATTGAGCGATAATGATGGAGAAACAGATTTTATGGGGTGGTACACTGTATTTGATTCAAAAAGCGGTGACACCTACGCTTGTACGATTGAGGGCTTTGATGAAAACGGTCTAATATGGGATTGTGAGTTGGATTAGCTAAACTTGTCTCTTATAAATGGATTCAGAAGAGAATTTTAAGTTTAAAGTAGTCCCACTTTCTCCAAAACAGGAAGACAACATTATATCTAACAGGTTGTTAATCATAGGCGGTTTAAAAGAATTCAAAAAACAAAATTTAAGTTTAACAAAATGCAACAAGTATGGAATTATCCATATGATAAGACAAATAGACGGATATCATTATTATCCAATAACATATAAATTGTTTGTCCTTTTAAAAAAAGAAGTTCCAGAAGAACTAGATGGACTACAAATAAATGAAGGTTATTTTATGAATAGTAACCTAAGAACAAAGTTCAACAAGCTATTCAAACAAAAGAATATTAAAGATAAAAATGGTAAACTAGAATCTATTCAAATTGAACATCTGAAAGGCGGAATTAAGAAATTAGTTTAGAGAATAATTAACCCTAAAACCGAATTAACAAAAATTGAAGACTTAGAAGTCTTACATAGAAATCACACCCTGTGTTGTTATAAATTGAAAAGTGAATCAAACATAGATGAACGAACTAATTTAGATGAGATAGATTTAGCTCCTAAAAATATGGGTAAATAGCATAGCTGTAAATGTGATATTGAAACGATTTTTAATGTAATCCAAAGAATTCTACCTAGAAATTAGAATGTTATTCCCCCAGCCAGTTAAACTTAATAGAGGATTAATAATGGCTTTCAATTAATTTATTTTTTCAAATTTCAGAAGTTTTTAAAACAAAAAAGCTTTAAGGAGTAAACCAAATACCTCCTGTAAATTTCCCTTTATGTCGTGCCGTGATTTTGTAATACACATACAAAATAAAGAGTAGTGACTAAGAATTGTGATAAGAAAATGGGTTAGAATACTAGTTTGATAGGTGAATCATTCCCCGCCAATTGCCAATAATGTAGGCTTTGAGAATCATCAAATTCATCGTCCAGTTTACCTTCGCTATATTGTATTATACTGAAATAGGTTGACCTTTTTTTAGGTTTAATTTATACGTTCAAACTATTTTTTTAAGCCGTTTAGAAGGCAAAAAATAGCTTGAACTGCTTATTGTTTAAATTTCGAGTTCAGTCAAATTTACATTATTTTTTCTATACGATTTGTATTTTATATTGGGATTAAGATGTACTTCAGCAGGTTTTCTTAAATCTAGGCTAAAATGCGTTCTTAAATTATTATAAATATTGACAGCTTGTGTAGCTATTTTTTGAGCTACATCTGTGTTTTTAATACAGTTCTTAAGCCCATATTCATATTTTAGGGTTCTATTAATTCTTTCAGCAATAGCATTTTCATAGGGGTCATATTGTTCAGTCATACTCATCATAATTCCATTGTTTTCAGCGAATTGAGTGTACTTAGGATTGCAGTATTGGAATCCCCTGTCAGAATGATGAATGAGTTTTTTATTAGGGTATTTTCTATTTTTAATAGCCATAGCCAATGCGTCTTTACACAGCGATGTTTTCATATGATTATCGAGGTTATATCCCATAATTTGCTTAGAATACGCGTCTGTAACAATTGCTAAATAGTTGTGTCCGTTTTCAGTTTTAATATAAGTAATATCACTTACCCAAAGCTGTTCTGGACGAGTTGGGATTTTATCTTTTACAATGTTCTTATATTTTCTAAATATATGATTAGAATTGGTAGTTGTGACGTAGTTTTTTCTTTTCGGGATTAATAAATTATTGAGTCTTAAAAAGCGATAGAACTTGTCTCTTCCTATGTTGATGTTTTGTTCAATCATTTCAGATTTGAGTTCATTATAGAGTTTAATTCCACCTGTTTTTGACCCCACTTTTTTACGATATTTTTGTACCATTAAGATTAGTTTTTTGTTATCTAATTCTTTCTTTATTAGTGTTTTGTGTCTTTTGTAGAATGCTTGTTTAGAGATCCCAAAACATTGATAGATCCATTTTGTTTTAAAATGTTTTTCTTTTTTAGCTCTATCTCTTTTGCTAATGTTTTGGGCAAGGACTTTTTTGCTAAATCGACACCAGTAATGATTTCCATATCCGCAATAATATCTTGCTGAAAGTCTTTTACAAACTCCAATTCTTCAATTTTTTCCTTTAATTTTTTGATTTCATCGTTTTTACTCATACCATTATTTTGTTGAACTAAGGTACTGTATTTTTTAATCCAATACCCAATAGTAGTTCTAGGAACATCATATTTTTTGGAAGCGAAGTTTGTTGATATTTGACCATTCTGAATTTGGTCAACGACGAATAATTTGGTTTCTAAAGTTACTTTTTGGTACTTTTTTTTCTGCCAGTGTTCATTTTGATTTTTCATAAGTGACTATCATTAATTGATGAATTTTTAGTCAACCTATTTCAGGAAAGTACAAAATCTGAAAGAGAGTTTTTAAAATATATCAGAGATAGAGGAGAGGATAGAACCAAACACATTGTCGATCAAGGGTATTTTAATGTGTAGACTAAAGTTACCAGTAACGTTAGTCAACTTCTCTAACACCTTTGAAAAATCCAATAGTAAAATCTACAATCCATTTAATAAATAAAAAACAAAACCATAAAATAGAGATGAAAATGTGCCAAAATACTTTAATGAAATTAACAAAGAGAATGATCACCATGTAGATCATCTGTAAGGTAGCAGCGTTCTTCCCTCTAACTTGAACACCTCCTAATTTGAAACTGGAATAATTTGGTTTTAATATATTATAGGAACCTCGTTTGTTTTTAAGGGAAGTACTAAATCCGTTTTTTGAAACATTGAAATTGAAAGGACCACTATTATACCTTCCGATAAACTGAAAGTTACCATTCTGAAACCCCATCCGTGCACCTCTAAATAATCGTTTATGAAGACGAAGGCCGTGATTGGTATTGATAGTCGCACCATAACCATCTCCCTTAAATGTCTTGGTTGCGGAGACACCACCTGTTCTTGATACTCGGATATTCTCGCCTCTATATTCTATTCTTTTTCGAGGTTTATCGTCTTGTTTAGAACTATTGGTTGACACTTATAAAGATTTTTTAATTGTTTTTTAGTTGAATAGAATTGTTTTCGACGTTGTATTTGAAGTTAACAATGCTCCCGTTGAGAATAAGGGGAATTACTTCTTCTATTATTTGTAAAGGAACGACAAACCATTCTCTCGGTGTAACTCTTTTATTGTTTTCATCAAACACATCAACCTCCAAACAAACTTCAGATAAAAACCTATGTAACAAATGCTCGAATTTTTGAGCATCCATATTGTAACATTTATAACTATCCACAATTTGAACAGGTGACATTAAATAAGTAGGTTCTTTAGAAGCGTTTTTAATTCGTTCCACAACAGGAACCGTAGAAAACCCTATTTTAAATAAGTTCTCCACACTACTAATATCGGTTCGTGTTGATAATGATTTTAATATATATATCCAACCTGACTCTAAATCACCCTCGTTAACTACACCTACATTTTGATACAATTCTTTTTCTGACTCTGAATCTTTCGCAGTTACAATCTTTCCATTATTGTATAACGCTTTGGCTAATGAACGATACAACATTTTACTGATAGTTCCATTTTCAAAAATGGTTTTAGTCCGGCCATCTTTTCTAATTCTATCACCAATTTTTCGTTCGTGAACACCATCTTGTTCTAAGTATAGTAAAACACCATCTAAGACATAATAATTCCCTTCAACCAAATTTTGTTCTACATCATTGAAATCTACTAATTTTCTTTGTCCACTTCTTAATTCGCTGTGAACCTGTTTAAATTTCAATTCATAGTTCTTGAAAGAATCATTACTCATTGCTTTTCTTCTCGCAGTGAAGTCAGTAGACTCTCTTTCTTTTTGACTTGGAACATTTTTTAAATCAAATATTGATTCAGAATCATCGGAATCTAAAATTCCAAAATCGTCATCATTTAATATGTCGTTAACCGATGAAACTTCCTTATAACTTTCTAATAAATTATAGGTGTCAAATTGTTTTAGAATCTCTATTTTTTTAGCATCCGTTCTTAATGCTTTAAGTCTTGATAGTAGTTTAAACTCCGTTACGTTTGTTGATTCAGGTTCTCGATTGTGCTTCTCAAAAAAAGTATTTATCTCTTGGAATGACTCAATCAAACGTTCATCTTCCGACTTTACATTAGAGATTTTTGGTTTCGAATCTAAAATACCAAACTCATCATCATTAAAAATATCTTCTAACCTTGTTTTCTTATCCATTGTTAGATTGTGTTTTTCGCTTTTGCTCTCTTAAAAAGATGATGGCTTCCGCTAACCTTCTCTCTTGAGGGTCGAATGATTGAATACTTGGTTGTTCTCCTGTTTTGGCTATCCAATTTTTTATTTTGGGCCATAATATGATAGCCTCCTCTTCAGTCATCGTTATTCTTGTGGCATCAATAGTTTCTTGAATGGCCTTAAACATTCTTGCCGTTACTGATTTAGATAAGATTTCAAATGCTTTTTGAAATGGGTTAATGGTATCAATTAAATCTATATGAATATCATCAATGTTAACAAAACTATCCGCCATTCTTATAAAACGTTTATCACCTTGTTCTTCAATGGTTCCATTCTTTATGACCGAATCCACGACAACGTGTTGACGAATTGATTCTACTTCATCGTCATCTAAATCAGGATAGGTTTCTTTAATGATTTTAGGTATCAACACTTTGTTAATCACCTCCGGGTCTACATTACCCGGCATTGCTTTTAACATCGTATCATCTTGCATTATTTTAGCTTTCAAATCATTGATATCACTTTCAAGAATATCTTTTGCTCGTTGTGAGGTAGGTAACTTAAAACCTCTTATTTTAATGGTGTCATCGTCTGAATCATCATCTCCGGATGCTCCATCTATTCCATCACCTCCCGGGTCTTTTGGTTTAAACTTAAAGTTGGGTGCTAATACCTGTTCCATTAATAGAGATGCGGTTATTGCCTTCAACATATTATTTACGGATAGTTTTACAGCATCATCTTCAGCATCAGGTTGTGCAATTAAGTTGGTGAATTGTGAATGGGTTTTATTTTCACTATCACGTGTTGCTCTTCCTATAATTTGAATAATCTCTGTTAACGACCCTCTATAACCAACCGTTAAAGCGTGTTCACAATATGGCCAATCAAATCCTTCTTTTGCCATACCTAATGCGATGATAATATCTATATCATCGACACTTGATATATTACGGAGGTATTCTTGAATTTTGTCTCTATCCTTTTGGTTGTCGTGAACCAAATCGGCTATTTTTAAGGTTTTTCCGGTTGTTTTACTTTTTACATACAAAACACCTGTTTCGGGGTCTTGATAATCTAACTCTCCCAACCCGTCAACAATTCTATTGACTTCCTCATACTTATCCTTTTCAGATTCACCGGAGTTTACGCTTGGTATATGAATAATGGTTTTTTTGTTTTCATCTAAAATTTCGTGAATAGCCGATGTGTATTTACCCTGATAAAAATGGTAACCTATACCTAATGATTTAAGGTAATTGTATCCATTTAATTGCTGATAGTAATCATATTTAACTTTTGTAAATTTTGCTTCGTCCTGTGGTAACAAAATAGGGACAGAATCCCCTCTAAAAAACGAACCGGTCATTGCTACTACGTGTGCTGTAGATTTTTCCATCACACTACTTAAAACTACACCTAATTTATTATCTCCGTCAACAGATACGTGGTGAAATTCATCTATGGCTAACAAACAATCGTTTAATTGTTTTTCATCTATCGCATCAAACGCAAATCGTAAGGTTGCGTGGGTGCAAATCAATATTTTTTCATCACTTTCTAAGAAGTTTAAAAATGCTGTTACTTTACTTTTCTCAACACCCGGAGTGCATAAATTATATCTTGGGTTAGGCTCCCAATTGGCGAAGAAACCAAAAGATTTCAAATTTGTGTTACTAAACGAACTTCCAATAGAACGTTCAGGAACCGCAACAATTACTTTTTTTATTCCTTGGTTTATAAGTTTGTCTAAACCAATAAACATTAAAGCCCGAGATTTACCTGATGCAGGTGGTGCTTTGATTAATAGGTATTGAGCCGTGCGAGCCTCAAATGCCTTTTGTTGCATCTCTCGCATCCCTAATTCATTAGTGCTTTTACTTTTACCGGTTTGTTGGTAGGTTACGTCTACTATATTTGGCATTCTTTTCAATTTTTATTTAAATGGTTCTGTATGGACATTTACTGGCTTTAATATTAACCTTACCTTCTTCAACTCCTTCAAAAGTTGGGGTTATCCCTACTTTTTTTAACATCATAAATAGAGAACCTTTAGCCAAATCAAAATTAGCACAAGGTCCAATTACTATTTCATCTATATAAGATATGTCTAAAGGGAATTCAATGTAAGGTTTTGGTAGACCATTAGTCACATTAAATTTTAATAACTTAAAATCATATTCTTGTTTGACAATGAACCTCCATTCATTCTCATATTTAAATGCACTATCTTTTAAAGAGGAAACTATACCCTCAAAAAAAGTATATACTTCAGAATCTATATCTCGGATAATACCCAAAAAATTTTTATCATCAAAAAATAATGAAGAATGAATACTAACAATTTTATTAATTAATTTTTCCTTTACACTCTCATAGTCATATTCACACTTCTTTAATAAAATATTATTGTTAGTTAGTTCCTTAATATTTTTAAAACCTATTGCTACACCAAGCGAATTATCTCCGTATGTGTTCCACATAGGTAATGAGTCTTGTTCTTCGGATAGTGAAACAATAAATGGTGGCATTAAGTCAGCATTAAACTCTTTAAGAAAACCCATTCTCTCAATTGTTAAACGATTTCTTAAATCTTTTTTATTTACACATTTATCTGATTCATCAAATTCAATTAGTAAATCTCTTAAAATTTCAAGTGCTAAATTATACTCCTTTGAGTCATTCAAATACTTTATTCCCGTAGCTCTCAATGTCAATGTATCGCCAGTAACCTCATCAAGTATAGCGTGTAAGGTAGTCATAGACGTGTAATGGTAAAGTAAGTCGGCCATAATCTATTTTTGTTTACGGGTCTTTTTAGGCTTCTCCAATAAGGTATCTTTAGCAATCATCCTTTCATATTCCTTAAAAAGATATTCTAAACGTTCTGTATCACTCTCAAAAGGTTTTAAACGGTAACAACGTTCTATGGCTAAATCTAATTGATGATGAGCTTCTTTTAACCCTTTAGGCATTTTATCAGGGTCGTATAATTGTGCCAAGGTTTTACCGGAATGTTTTTCCCGTTCTTCTAATACCGCAAAGACGTGTAGGTTGATTTGTTCTTTTTGTTTTTGATTGATTTCTGGGAATGGGAAGGTGTTATAACACAA
>Ga0209771_1002234_pt1 | contig 11861 bp, 10 predicted proteins | sample SaaInl59LU_5_DNA_FD_184639 | JGI IMG/M metagenome (GOLD analysis project Ga0209771, IMG submission 184639) | Marine microbial communities from expanding oxygen minimum zones in the Saanich Inlet - ESP_59LU_5_DNA (SPAdes) (version 2) | ecosystem: Environmental > Aquatic > Marine > Intertidal zone...
TTGAAAAACTCTATGGATTAACTTTATGAAAGATGTAAAACCTATTCCTTAATCCCTTTCCCAGTGGCTGCCCAATAAATACCACCATAAATATGTGATAAAAAGACTTCATCTCTATATACACCAGGGATATGACCTAGAGCAGTATAAAAAGAACGTCCACCATCAAATTCATGATACCAAGCAAGAGGATGAAACTCTCCCATACCATCTGTTTTTTTATCGCCCCAATCGGCTTTTGGGTTATAGGTAGATTCATCTATCGTCAGTAAATAATTTAAACCTTCTGTGTTAGCTGGTAAAAAATTATAAAACTCATCTGTCCATAGATGCCTGTCATTGAAACCTTGCATACCTGGAAAACGGTTATTTTGTTTAACTAACACAGCAGTTTGATTTTCTGGATGTATTTCAAAAAAATGACCAACCAGTTTGCCATACCATTCCCAATCATACTCTGTATCAGAAGCGGCATGAATACCGACAAACCCCTTACCGGATTGAATAAACCGCTTAAAAGCTTGTTCTTGTTCGGCATTGAAAATATCACTTGTCGTATTCATTAACACAACAACGTCAAATTTACTTAAATAATCATCGTTTATTACTAAATCTGCATATTCATGCCATTCCAAACCAAAATCATGACGTGACGATAATTCCCTCATGGCGGTCACACCATCATGAATCGCACTATGATGCCAACCTGCTGTCTTAGTGAATAACAAAACATTAAACTGCTTTGCATTAACCGCAGACACATTAGACAAAAATAAAGATGATGCAATCACAATAAATAGACATAATTTGAACTTCATTAGATATCCCTTAGAGATTTAGTTACGGAATATCATAAGGTAGTTTTACAAAAGATGTAAGTATTGTTTTTGCATGCTTAGTAACTCTCCATTGTTAACCTCATGAAATTTATAATAAAAAATTTAATAAAAAGGACATGGACAAAATCTGCCGCTAAAGGTTAATATGCTATTAACAATTTCGTTGACCATTTTTAACATGTCAATAATGTATAAAACTTGTTTTTTGGGAAGAAAAAAATGAATCATACTTTGAAAAAATTACTAGCAACGATTCTTTTAATAAATGTTAGCGCTACGTCTTTCGCACATGAAATGGGTTTACAGGTCTACAGTTTACGCAATCAATTTGAACAAAATGGTGTTTCTAATACATTTTCAACTATTAATAATTGGGATATCAAGTTACTTGAAGCAGCTGGTAATCTTTACGATTTATCAATTTACGAGTACAAACATGAGTTAAACAAACACAATCTACAAATCGTTAGTGTTGATTCAAATTACGAAGAACTCAGAGATAATCCGATGGCTGCAGTATACAAAGCTGCTTTTTTTGGGGCGAAATTTGCTACATTCTATTGGATCCCTCATGATGGTAAATTCAGTATTGACGATGCAAAGTCCGCAGTAGAAATGATGAATAAGTCAGGAAAAATCCTAAAACAAAACGGTATTACACTCCAATATCATCCTCATGGTTATGAATTTTATGCATACCAAGACGGGACAATTCTGGATTACATGATACAAAATGTCACAGAAGCTGAATTCCAAATGGATGTTTTCTGGATTAAAAATGCGGGTGGTGATCCTGTAGAATACCTACAAAAATATCCTGGACGTTTCCAAACTCTCCATTTAAAAGATCGATTACCAGGAACTGAAAATACCCTAACAGGTAAACAAGATGTGGAAACCAATGTTGTTTTAGGTAAGGGAGATGTTGGTATTGCAGCCGTCGTGGCAGAAGCAAAAAAACAAGGCATAAAGTATTATTTTATTGAAGATGAATCATCTCGAGTTGAACTGCAGCTCCCTAAAAGTATTAAGTATTTGCAGTCCTTAAATATTCATTAAAAAAACCGTATCAAATACACATTACATTTTAATCATTCATATAAAAATAAAACAGGAAAGTAAATGAGCACACAACACAAGGAAAACACTGGATATATTGTTTTGGTCACTGTCGTTGCAACTATTGGTGGTTTTTTATTTGGTTTTGATAGCGGAGTCATTAATGGAACCCTTGATGGGCTGCAACTCGCTTTTAACTCAGATAGCATTGGCACGGGTTTTAATGTTGCAAGTATGCTTTTAGGTTGTGCTATTGGAGCATTTGTAGCGGGACGACTTGCAGATATTTACGGAAGACGAACATTGCTCATCACTGCCGCTATTTTGTTTTTAATCAGCGCATGGGGCTCTGGTATTTCGACAAGCTCGTTAGAATTTATATTTTATCGAATACTGGGAGGCCTTGCAGTGGGTGCGGCTTCGGTTATGGCACCGGCATATATCAGCGAAATAGCCCCGGCCAGATATAGAGGCATCCTCACTAGTATTCAACAAATCGCTATTATATGTGGTTTATTTACCGCATTTTTAAGCAATTATTTTTTAGCTAAAATCGCCGGTGGGTCAACGACTGAATATTGGTTAAATTTCGAAGCTTGGCGTTGGATGTTTTGGATGGAATTAATCCCTGCGATACTCTTCTTTATACTTTTATTTTTTATCCCCGAAAGCCCTCGCTATTTAGTCTTAAGCAAAAAATTTGCTGCAGCAAAAACGGTGCTCACTAAACTTTATGGCCCTCACTTCGCAGAGAAAAAATTCACAGAAATTGAGGCATCTATTGCCAACACAGAAACACCCAAATTGAGGGATTTAAAAGACGCAGCAACCCAAAAGATACGCCCAATTGTTTGGGTCGGGATTGGATTAGCAACGTTCCAACAGTTAGTCGGTATCAATGTTGTTTTTTACTACGGTTCTGTTTTATGGCAAGCCGTAGGGTTTTCTGAAAGTGATGCACTATTAACAAATGTGATTACAGGCGCAGTGAGCATCGTCGCATGTATCTTAACAATATCTTTAATTGAAAAAATAGGACGTAAACCCTTATTGATGATTGGCTCAATCGGTATGTCTATTTCACTTGGCATTATGGTAGCTGTCTTTTCAACTGCTGAAACGAGTATCAATGGTAATTTAGACCTCGGCAGCATGGGTTTAGTCGCATTAATTTTTGCAAATACCTTTGTGTTCTTTTTCAATATGTCATGGGGACCGGTAATGTGGGTCATGCTCGGCGAGATGTACCCAAATCAAATTCGAGGCTCAGGTCTAGCAGTGGCTGGGTTTGCCCAATGGACTAGTAATTTTATGGTAACAATGATGTTTCCTTTCATGCTTGCTGGTATTGGTTTAGCTGGAGCGTATTCATTTTATTTCGCAGGTGCCGTTGTCTCTATCATTTTTGTAGCTAAATTCGTTAAAGAAACCAAAGGTATAGAACTTGAGGATATGCAAGGTTAATTCAATATTAATTAAATGAAAAAACGCTGAAAAAGAAGCAAAAAAGTCCGATAAACTCATATTTATCGGACTAATCTCTGTTTAAAATGGTGTAAATTATGTTGTAAAAGAGATGAACAATATGCATTTGCCCAGAAGAAAATTTATAGCAGCAAGTATTGCCTCATTGGCTAGTGCCAGTGTGTTAAGCGGTGAGATGAAAACACAACAAAATCGACTCGTACATAATGTGTATTTTTGGCTTAATAACCCACACTCAGACGAAGATCGTCAAGCATTAATCAATGGTTTAAAAACCTTAAAACGTATCCCAAGCGTAAAATCATTGCACATTGGTCTGCCTGCCAATACAGAAAACCGCGACGTGGTTGACAACAGTTTTAGTGTATCTGAAATAATGTATTTTGACGATGTAGCAGGTCAAAACGAATATCAAGCACACCCTATTCATAAAGCCTTTGTAGAAAAACATGCCAAACTTTGGAAAAAGGTTGTTGTGCATGATTCTATTTTGGTTTGAGTCAATCAAAAACGTTATACGTTGCAAAAACTCAATTTAAACACCTGAACATTAATAATGGAGACAATAATGAGAAATATATCTCAATGTACCAATAAAACAACAATGTTAGCCGTATTGGGTCTAGTTTTTTGTATATCAATAGCAGTATCAGCACGTGTCCAAGCGGAGGATAAAGACAAAGAAGTCGACGTTATTTACTCAAAACTTTTACAAGCTTTACCCGAAGATAGCACTCTGGTTGCTGTTCCTTATGCTGACGCGTTAAATGCGTATGGTCAAAAGGCAAATGGTATGGTAAATGAACAAAGTACAATGCTTGGTGGTAAATCTTACGAAGTCGACGTAAAGAAAAGTAAAAACCCTTACGATGCTGGCGTCACGTTAGCAGTTAATCCTGCGGTCAAAAAGGGTGAAATTTTTCATTTAACGTTTTTCGCCAAAGCACTTAAATTACCTAAAGGCAAACAGAGTATAAGATTGCCAGGCATTGGGATCCAACTGAATAAAGCCCCTTATGACCATATATTTATGAATAGCGCAGAAATTACTTCTAATTTAGGGTCTTTTTCGTATGCGGGTAGAGCTGATAGAGACTACTCAGACGGTCAATTACAGGTATCATTTCAAATAGCCTCGGACACACAATCTATCGCCTTTGGTCCAGTATTTGTTTTCAAGATAGGTGCCGAAAATGAGATCAAAAGCCTCCCTTTCATTAACTAATTATTCCAACTGTTAAGTTGTTGAAAAGATAAATAATAAGGAATAAAGAATGATCAATAATAAAGATAATCTAGCAACAAAATCAACAGTTCAACGTAAATCCGCATTATACAGCACTGGATTATTAGTCATGCTAGCTGGGCTGAGCGCTTGTGGTGGAAGCGGTAGTTCTTCTTCAATTAACAATCCAATACAATCTAACCCAGTAGTCACGCCAGAAGTGACTGTTTCTGACGAACTCATTAAAATAAACCAAGTTGGTTATCTGCCTTCAATGGGCAAAGTGGCTATTGTACCGCAAACACAAGCTAGCACTTTTGAATTACTCGACGCGAGCACAGGTGTAACCGTTTTTACTGGTAATTTATCTGAGCAAGGATTTTGGGCGCCAGCAAGCGAAAATGTCAAAAGAGCAGACTTTTCTGTATTTAATACTCCTGGAGAATATCGAATACAAGTAGAAGGCTTTAATCTTTCTGAAGTAGTAACAATCAACACGAGCAGTTTTGATGAGCTACATGACGGGGTATTAAAGGCATACTACTTTAACCGAGCTAGTCAAGCCTTAAACCCTACATATGCGTCTGATTGGTCTCGCCCTCTTGGTCATCCTGATACCAACATACTCGTTCATGAATCGGCGCAAAGTGCTTCTCGCCCAACAGGGACAGTTATTGAATCAGCAAAAGGATGGTACGATGCGGGTGATTACAATAAATATATAGTGAATAGTGGAATTTCGACTTACACGTTGTTAGCTGCTTATTCAGATTTCCCTGATATTTATGAAAACCGAGATCTTAATATTCCTGAATCTGGAGATGCAATACCCGATATCTTAGATGAAGTAATATGGAATTTAGATTGGATGCAGACAATGCAAGACCCGCAAGACGGTGGAGTGTATCATAAATTAACTGCACTTAACTTTGAAGCTGCAGTGATGCCTCACAATGCAACAAGTCAGCGCTATGTTGTGCATAAAAACTCAGGTGCAGCGCTCAACTTTGCCGGTGTTATGGCCAAAGCCAGTCGTGTTTATGCCGCATTTCCAAGTTTTTCAACTAAAATTAACGAATATAAAGACGCTGCGATACGAGCATTTCAGTATGCTCAAGCTAACCCAACGCGATATTATGAGCAACCTAGTGATGTGAGTACCGGCGAATACGGAGATAATGATCTAGCCGGTGAATTCGCTTGGGCATCTGCCGAACTATACTTGTTAACACAAGACGAAATGTATCTTAACTTGTTCAAGCAATATTCAAGCACACCCAACACACCTAGTTGGCCTGATACGATGGCTTTAGCGTACATGTCACTGCTATCTGAAGGTCAAGGTATTATGCCTCCGGATGATTATGCCGATGTACGAAATGCAATATTGACGTTAGCAGACAGTATTGTGTCGAGTCATACCAACTCGGCATATCGAGTCGCAATGCTAAACAACGATTTTGTTTGGGGCAGTAATTCGAGTGCATTAAACAAAGCGATGATGCTCTTACAAGCACATAGCACTTCCAATAACTCTGATTATTTAGAAGCTGCAACAGGATTACTCGATTATGTGTTAGGAAAGAACCCAACTGATTATTCTTTTGTAACAGGTTTTGGGGTGAAAACTCCTATGGATATTCACCATAGACAGTCTTATTCTGATGAGCAAGTTAACCCTGTTCCTGGTTTTGTAGCCGGAGGGCCCCAGCCAGGCCGTCAAGATGGTTGCAATTACCCTTCGAGCTTACCTGCCACGACCTATTTAGATGATTGGTGTAGTTATTCCACTAACGAAGTCACCATAAACTGGAATGCACCAATGGTTTATGTATTAGCAGCTTTGGATAATTATCAATAATTAACTTTAATTATCGGCGTTACTTTTACTACCAGCGCCCCTAACACAATACCGCTAGAATGTTGATTTATAATAATATCTCATTCTAGCGGCAATTTCTTATACGTCGAAAGTAATACCCAACATTATTTTACGCTAATTGTAAAAGTCGTAGGCCCATTGTGTCGCAAACGCATTAAGAAAGATTGTTCGCTACCATCAACGTCAACAATAACAGCATAATCGCCATAAAACCCCCTCTCTTCGAATTCACCTTCATTATCGGTTAAACCCGAAAAATCATTCCAAAAAGTCTGATAAACAGTCTCAGACCATGCTTTTTGATTCGGTTTAGCAGCCCAATCTTGTCGATACATTGCTGCATTAGGACGCCAATGAGCTCCTTCCCAGAATCCCCACTTTTGAATACCCACAGTGGCGGGATGACTAAAGAAAATAGTCAAGAAATCACGTGTATAATCCGCTTGCAGTTGTTCATCAATAGTATCTATATCAAATTCTGTTGTCCGAATAGCCAACATTGGGAAAGCTTGATGATATCGATTGATAATGTCAAAAACTTTAGAAATGGGTGTTGGTGTCGTACTAAAGTGTCCTTGAAAACCAATCCCGTGAATAGGGGCATTATTAGATACCAAATAGTCGATTGTTTTAAAATAATGTTCTTGATGACTCGTATTTGTCCCTCCCCCTGAAATAATTGAATAGTCATTGATATACAATTGCGCATTAGGATTTTCATTCTTTGCTTGGTTGAACCAATCAAGTAAAATTTGATTGCCAAAGGCATCCATGAGGTAATGATTGTCAAAAGGTTCATTAAGGACATCCCACTCATTGATCAAACCCTGAGTTTTAGTACTGATATCAAAAATATGCTGCGACACTTGATTCAATACTTCACGATCAGCCTGTTGTGGTAAATTTTCAGGTAACCAATGTTGAACATACTTAGGCATATTACGTTTTGAAGGCCACACCATGACATGTCCACGAGTATACAAATCATTGTCTTGTAACCAATTCAATGCTTCTATCGTGTCGTTTTGATTATAGTTGTCACCCCATTCTCCTAACCAAGCTCCCCATTTCAAACTGTTTTCCAAGCCACTTTGATTAAAATTTTCTAGTAATTTTTTCTTGTAAATCAAGCTATCGGCTTTATTAGAAACTAAATGCCGTGATGCGGCTACCGTTCCAAAATGATAGGCATGTTTAAGCATTTTTACCTGTATTGTCGCATTCGATAAAGGGTCGGCATTATCGTCTTCAACAAATATCGAAAAGTCACCTTTGCGATGTTTTTCAATTCTATCCGCAGCTTCTTCTCGCCATGCCTCATCGGCTCCACGCCCAAGATACGTCGCTTGCGTTGCAGGTAAATCTTTAAGTGCTATTCGGTTTGCATAATTTAATAAGGTAATATTAGCTAGTTGTATCGTCTGTGATTTCGACCCATTCCCAAAACCGAACTTTAAGAAAATTTCATTACGTTTAAAGTTTTCTCCAATCGTCATGGGCAAATAATATTCTTGCCATTCACCTGTACTGACTAATTGATACATGAGATATTTTGTATGATCCGGTGCTGGTGATTCGACAAAAACATTAATAAACCCGGAACCCGTCTCATCTGCAGATTCAATCATTTTAAAATAAACATGCAATAAAACCTTATCTCCTTTAGCAACAGGTTGGTTGATAGGAAAATTAATCTGGCCATTCCAAAATAAACCGTTAGGCTGATTAACATTGATCTCTATTGCTTTATCAAAAAGAGGATGGCTTACATTAACTGACCTTGCATTGCCAACAGGACCGTTATTTTCTCCTCGTTGGAGATTAAAATTCATCTCAGGTGAGTGGGTAATAATGGACATTCCTCCTTTAGGAATATCAGTATTGTTATGTAATTCTGGTACGTAATCACTTTGTGACTTTACGGTAAGATCATCTACAGTTGAACATGCAAAAATAAATAACGATGCGGTAATACATAATATTTTACTAAAAGCAAAAAAATAATATTTAAAAGAACTCGACATATACCACTCCAACATAATTACAACCAAATTAACTTAATTTAATTAAAAATTACCAAAATCATTTAAAATAAAATTTTAAGCCTGCTTATTTTCCTTTGAGTCTATAATATTAGTACGCAGCTGAGACGGTAACATACCAAACAAAGACTTGAATTTCTTACTAAAATAACTGTGTTCAGAAAACCCACATTGATATCAATTTCCATAATGGGTTGTGATGTTTCAATTAACATTCGCCGAGCATTTTCAAGACGAATTTCATTTAAAATTTGCTTTGGTGTTTTAGATAGATGCTTTTTAAATCTACGTTCTAAAGCACTAACAGATAAAAAAGATAATTTAGCTAATTCATCAATACTGATATCTTGATGATAATTTTTTCGAATAAAATCAACCGGTGTTTTTATGGCGCTAATTGTCGATAATTCAGGCGATGATCTTTCCAAACGGTAAGTGAAGCCATAAGAACCAACAATAACATTATTGTTATTAAACAATGGACGTTTAGTCGTAGAAAACCACGCAAATTCACCATTATCAGAAAGGTTCAATTCAATGCGATTGGTGACTAATTCACCCGCCATGACCTTTTTATCATCCGTCATAAATTGTTTCGCTAAATGAGGAGGTGAGAAATATTCGTCTGATCTCCCTACTATTTCGGATAAAGACTTAAACCCCAACTTGTTTATAAGCGCCTGATTAGTATAGATAATTTCACTATTATCATTTTTTATCCAAAATAAAGTATCTGGTAATAAATCCAACATGTGAATGATTTGTCGCATACCAATTCCTTCTAGGAAATCGATATCGATTGTTTCTCGCGATGTATTCATACTATTTTTTCTCGCTAAATAATTATGTTCAAACTGGTGTAACGCCGATTATGTTGCATGCACAACCGAATTTATATTAACAGCTAAAATGCTTTATTGTTAATATCAATAACAATTAATTTACATCGTGTCGACAAAATTTATTGATATATAGAAGTTTATATCAATTCTCAGTTTACTAATTTAAGGAAATTCGATGAAATCTATCAAGGGACCCGGAATTTTTCTTGCGCAGTTTGCGGCTGACGAAGCACCATTTAACAACCTAGACAATATTTGCCAATGGGTTGCCAGTCTCGGTTTTAAAGGTGTTCAAATTCCCACATGGGATAAGCGTTTATTCAACCTTGAGCTAGCGGCAAAAAGTGATGAATATTGTCAAGAAGTCATGACAACACTGGCCAAATATGGATTAACGCTAACCGAATTATCCACCCACTTACAGGGCCAACTTGTTGCTTCGCATTCAGCGTACGACATTATGTTTGATGGCTTTGCCGACGAATCTGTACGTAATAATCCGGAAGCACGTTCGCAATGGGCAATCAATCAATTACATCTTGCAGCTAAAGCAAGTGGCAAATTAGGTCTAAAAACACATGCGACTTTTTCAGGAGCACTTCTTTGGCAAACTTTCTATCCATGGCCACAACGTCCGCAAGGCTTAGTGGAAGAAGGATTTAAAGAACTGGCTAAACGCTGGATCCCTATTTTAGATGCTTTCGATAAGGTGGGGTGTGATGTTTGTTATGAATTACATCCAGGTGAAGATTTACACGACGGTATAACTTTTGAAATGTTTTTAAAAGAAGTGAATAACCATCCTCGCGCCAACATTCTTTATGATCCCAGTCATTTTATTCTGCAACAACTCGACTACCTTGCCTTCATCGATATCTATAGTGATCGCATAAAAGCATTTCATGTGAAAGATGCCGAATTTAGGCCTTCTGGGAAAATGGGAGTTTATGGTGGCTATCAACCATGGATAAATCGTCCAGGACGTTTTCGCTCTTTGGGTGATGGACAGATTGACTTTAAAGGTATCTTCTCAAAATTAACAGCTAACGGCTTTGACGGTTGGGCAGTCATGGAATGGGAATGTTGCATTAAACACCCTGAAGATGGGGCTCGCGAAGGCGCAATTTTTATTGATGAACATATTATCAACCCGACAGATAAGGCGTTTGATGATTTTGCTGACAGTAAATCCGACCAATCTTTAAACCGAAAAATACTGGGTTTGAAATAGGAATATAAAAAAATGAATAACACAATGACTCCTGCACAAACGTCTAAATTATTTTTATTAAGTTGCATTGCATTAACAGTGACGGCAATGACATTCGGTATCAGAGCCGGTATTTTGGGCCAATTAGGTCTTGAGTTTGGACTGACCAATGAACAACTTGGTTATATTAACTTAATGGCTTTTTGGGGTTTTCCACTGGCGACTATGTTTGGTGGAGTGTTGTACAACGCATTAGGTGCTAGAACACTTATTTGGATAGCCTGTGTCTGTCATATTATAGGATTGGTACTGACTATTTATGCCCAAAGTTTTTGGGGATTGATGTTGTCTTCTTTATTTATCGGTTTTGCAAATGGTTCTGTTGAAGCGGGATGTAACCCTATAATCACTGATTTATATAAAAAGAATAAAACAACCATGTTGAACAAATTTCATGTTTGGTTTCCAGGTGGAATTGTTATTGGCGCACTCATTTCGTGGTTTATGACTAATGCTGGAATTGGATGGCAATGGCAAATCGCGGTGATGCTTGTCCCTACCTTTATTTATGGTGCAATGCTTATCGGCGCTGTTTTTCCAAAACCAGACGAAGCAATTTTATCAACCTCTAATAATGTTAAGCATCTTTTAACACCTGTTTATTTTTTCTTGGTTTTTTGTATGACTATTACCGCGACCACAGAATTAGGAACAACACAATGGATCCAAAAAATCATGGGAGCCAATGAGATTCATCCCATGATTATAATGGCACTTATTTTTGGAATAATGGCAGTAGGTCGGTATTTTGCAGGTCCATTGGTACACCGATTCAATCCAAGTGGCGTACTTTTATGTTCAGCTATTATTTCTACCGCCGGTTTATTTTTACTTTCACAAGTCAGCGGTTCGATGATTTATTTAGCAACAATCATTTTTGCACTTGGAGTGACTTACTTCTGGCCCACAATGATTGGGTGTGTTGCTGAATATCTACCAAAAACCGGCGCACTGGGTATGTCACTAATCGGTGGAGCTGGCATGTTTGCGGTCGGTATTTGGAATCCCGTTATCGGTGGTTGGGTGGATGCTGCTGAGGCTAAAGCTGTTGCCCAAGGTGCATCGCCAGATATCGTTGCTACGGTAGCTGGACCGGCAGTATTGCAAAACCTAATGTTATTTCCATTGGTGTTAATTGTTGCTTTTGCAGGTTTCTATTTCTATATGAAAAAATCCAAAAAATAGTTATTCTAGGCGGTGGCTCCGCAGGTTGGATG
>Ga0209771_1002241_pt1 | contig 11840 bp, 11 predicted proteins | sample SaaInl59LU_5_DNA_FD_184639 | JGI IMG/M metagenome (GOLD analysis project Ga0209771, IMG submission 184639) | Marine microbial communities from expanding oxygen minimum zones in the Saanich Inlet - ESP_59LU_5_DNA (SPAdes) (version 2) | ecosystem: Environmental > Aquatic > Marine > Intertidal zone...
CCAAAGACCGTGTGTTACCCAAGCTTCGGGGTAGACAAATATTTGGATAACGCCGGTCATAACCAACAGCGATAAGGCACTTACGCGGGTAAAGAGGCCCAGAATTAAAAGTAGCGGAAAAATATGCTCAGCAACTGCTGTTAAAACAGCGGCAACAGTTGGGGCGATTAGGGGGAGCTGATACTCCATTTGAAATAGAAATACCGTAGAGTCTGACAATCTAGGCCAGTCCAGTAAAAACTCACCGCGGATCGGGTCAAGTTGAAATCCCTCTATTTTAGTCTGACCCGAACGCCAAAAGATCACTGCAATAATGAGCCGGCCCATTAAAAGTGCCCACTCCAGCGAGACGATTGCTAATAAACTGTTTATCCGACGCAAAAGTGTCAAAACTCAGAACTCCTCAAACCAATTAAGCAACCACCCTCAATTAAATACTGAAAAAGTGACTCCAGCTCTTCAACAGGGGTTAAAGAGAGTGCGAATCCTAGACTCTGTCCCTCGATTAACCGCTTCAGAAGATTCGCCTCATCTGAGCGCAACAGATTGATCTTGGGACAATACTCAGGGCGTGAAATCAACAGGTTCTCTTTACGGTAGACGTTTAATTGAGACAGACGCTCACGACAGTCAGCCTGCTGATGTGCTTGCCAAATTGAGGCGCCAGCGTAATCCAACTGAAGTAAACGCACCGCAGGCGCAAATATAAATCGCGCCTTATCTAAAGCGTCAGGATCAGATGCTAGCATCAATAAAATGTCTGAATCTGGCTGACTATCGCTCGCGTGACAAGCCATTAGTAGACTGTATTCAAGACAAGCTACATCAGAAAGGTAGGGCTGTTCTAGCGCGAGAGCATGTGCCGTTAAGTACTTAGCCATATGAGCGCCGTACTCAAATAGACAGGGCGTTTCAGGCGGATAGAGCGCCACATACTCACGTGCGAGCTGTCTAAAACCTTGCTTGCCGATCAACTCTTGAAGCACCGGAAATATACTTGCTAGGCTATCAAGCAGAGAGTTATGAACATTATTACGGTAAATTGAGAAACGCTCTGATATTACACGCCTATCAGCTAGCTCAAAGCCATCAGGGATTGGGGTTGACCCATGCAGTAATGCTCGCTTAATTTCAGCTTGCACGCCTGCCCCCCTTTTGCGGCACATACGAATCGGCTGGCCCATTACTCTTCCCTGCGTCGCGTAACAAGGTATCGGCGAGTTGAGCTTGAGCAATCAAAGATTCGAGTGGCGGAAGATCAGCGTCTCGCTCTAATAGTGTGGCCTTAACGCCTGTTAATTTTAGCGCTTGCGTATAAAGAGCCCAAACGGGTGCACTGACATCAGTGTTGTGAGTATCGATTAGCACCCTGGTGCCCGATGATGTTATCTCTTCTGTAAAGCCGGCAAGATGTATTTCACCGGTGCAAGCCAAGGGTAGATCCCTAAGATAACTCATAGGGTCAAACTTCAGGTTAACGCTTGATACGAAGATATTATTTACATCAAGCAACAGCCCACATCCCGATTGTGAACACAGCTCACGAATGAACTCAGTCTCCGGCAGCTCTGCATCAGCAAAACCGATATAACTAGACGGGTTTTCAATCAGGACTTGGCGCTTGAGTAGGGTTTGCAACTGGTCAACATGCTGAACCACACGGGCTAGGCTTTTGTAAGTGTAACTGAGGGGTAACAGGTCGTTAAGGTAAGCACCGCCGTGACTAGACCAGGCAAGATGCTCGGAAAACTGTGCCGGCTCAAATCGATCAACTAATCGCTTTAAGCGGTCGAGGTGTTGCTCGTTAAGTGGCTCGTCCCCACCGAGAGACAACCCAACACCGTGAATTGATAGTGGATAGTGAGCGCGAACCGATTCAAGTTGAGCTAAGCGTAGGCCACCATCGACCATATAGTTTTCAGCGTGAACCTCGATAAAACCTAAATCAGGGAGCAACTGCAGTAAAGGCGTAACATGAGCAAATTTAAGTCCAATTCCTGCACGAGTGGGTAAGGCCTCTTCTGTTGTTCCAGTATTCATACTATCCCTCAGCCTGCTTACGTTTCAAAGATCAACGCTCTTCAAACGCCTTTAGCTGACCAAAGCCTGAGGGCGAAGTGGGCGATTTAATGCTCTCACATGTTCCTTTCGCAACAATTGACCAGGCGTTCCCTTGATAATCCTGAACTGAACTACCCGCACATGAGGTTCCGGGACCTGCTTTGCAGTCATTCTCACCAGCAAGCGCAATTCCGTAGCACTTTTCTTTGTCGCTTGCCTGCGCTAGGCCTGCGCTTGTCGAGAGAGCAAGCGCTGTTGTTAAAGCAATTGCTGCACCTGATTTTGTAATAGGGCGTTCCATGGTAAACCTCGTTTTTTCTATTAGGATATTTTATTGGCTTTCAAATCTTAGACGTTTAAAACAGGCAGTCCTTACAATTTTTAACTATTTTTTTATCTTAGCGCTTTCAACTCGATAAAGTTGGCAAGCTGTTTGTATGATAAAACCGCATTATCAATCTAAGCTTAACTGACAAAAAACAAACTTTACGGAGTAAAGAATGCAAGGCCTAGGCCACCTATCCCTTCGCAATCGTCTGATCTTAGCGTTCTTTACGCTGGTAGCGGTGATGAGTTTGAGTACTTATATCTCTATTAGTTTCTTTAGCGATGCCTCCCAGGAAATGCGCAATATGGTTGAGGATCAGACGCGCAGAGCCATCCTTGCTCAACGAGCAGGTCAAAAAGTTCAGTTTGCGACTAATCAATTACTGTTACTGCTGCAAACCGAAGAACGCGAAGAACGAATACCATTATACAAAGGCATGGATACGGCACTTCTATCTTGGGATGCAGCGTTGCGTACCTTGCGAAAAGAGATACGTTCAGTAGAGCTAGACCGTCTGGTTGAACTGCGTGAAATGTACGCTGAGCGATTTCAAGCAACAGTGGAGGAGATAGAGTTTAATGGCCTAGTCGCAGCACGGCTGCACTTTAAAGCCCAAACCCAGCCTATTCTTGAACAGTTGCTTATCGAGACTGAAAAAGTGAGTGTCTCCCAACAAGATGCGATGGCTATCACCGAGCAGAAGTATCAAACGCAAAATGAAAGGCTAAGCATGATGATTCTGGGAATAGAAATTATTGTCATCGTTTTAGGCCTCATTTTCTCTTATCGTTTTGCACGTAATCTCGCGGGGCTGTTTACCAACCCCATTCGAATTGCAGACCAGATTGCATCAGGTCAATACGAAACTGAAATCCCAAAGACGCAAACACCTGAGTTAGGGCAGTTATTATCGGCGCTTGAGAAGATGCGCCAAGGCATTCTGGGTCGCGAAAAGCATATAAAACAGATCGCTTTCGAAGATGGTTTAACAAAACTCGGTAGCCGAATTTATTTTATGGAGGCATTGCGTGAGTCGATTCTAGGCGGTCGATGTTCAGTCGCACTTATAGATATTAACCGATTTGCTCAGATTAACGCGGCACTTGGCCACCACCTTGGCGACCAGGTGCTGGAACTGGTCGGTCAGCGTTTGCGCCATTTGATTAATGACCGGTTCCCAATCGCACGACTTGAGGCTAACCGCTTTGCTCTACTTACTCCAAAAACCAATACGCACGAGATACGCTCGATACTCGAGGCAATTCACGCCGCCTTTGAGCACCCCCTAGGGGTAGATAAAGAGTCACTCCATATTGATCTTCGAATGGCTTTTGCCTTGGCCCCAGCCCATGGTGATAGTGCCGAATCACTATTGCGGTCAGCCGAGTCCGCACTGGATCGTGCTAAACAAGATCGTAACGCGATCGTTGAGGCGGTTGCAGAATCAGAGCCCAGTGAAGAGCACTCAATCTCACTGCTTGGGGATCTACGTCTTGCACTGGCCAGAGGTGAGTTTAAGTTAGTCTATCAACCTAAATGGGATACCAAGCAGGATAAGATAACGGGCGTTGAAGCTTTGATTCGTTGGATTCATCCCAGCCGAGGCTTTATTGCACCCGATAATTTCATCCCTTTTTGTGAACAGACCGGGTTTATTCGCCAACTAACCCCGTGGGTCATGAAAACAGCGATTGAGGCCGCGGCACGTTGGCGCGCGCAAGGTATTGATCTCGTAGTTGCTGTAAACCTATCAACACTTGATTTGGATAATCCTGAGTTAGCCAGTGAGATTAAAAAACTGCTTGAAACCGCATCACTACCGGCCCATTACATCTGTTTAGAGGTGACGGAAAGTGCGCTTATGCTGGACCCACAGGCAGGGCAAGAGTGTTTAGATCGTTTAGGTGATTTAGGGCTCAAACTTGCGATAGATGATTATGGAACAGGACAGGCGTCTCTCGCCTATGTTCGTGATTTACCTGTACAGGAGCTCAAAATCGATCGTAGTTTTATCACCGATCTACACATCAAAAGTCGTAACGCTGCAATTGTTCGCTCTACATTACAACTCTGTCGGGAGCTTGGAATCACTCAGGTCGCAGAGGGGGTTGAGATAAAAGAAGAGCTTGAGTGGCTAGAAAAAGCCGGATGCTCTCTTATTCAAGGGTACTTCATATCCAGACCCGTCGATGAAGCGGATATTGCCCCACTTTTAGATAAGCGGTTTAAAGCCTTTAGTTCGTCGAGTTAACGCCAGGGTTGGCCTTGGACTCTGTTGAATTAGAGCGTGCATAAACACCTGCTCTTAACGTCACAGGCATGTACAACATTAGGTGATTGAGTGCACCCTCGTATCAAAGAGGATATGGTATGGGTTTTTGTATGTGCTAGGCTTCGCATTTCGCAAATAAATTCGCAAAGTGCGAAGCCTTTTGTGTGAATAACTCAGGCGTGACCGGCAGGTAAGGTGAACCGTTGGCCTGCCGCTTCTATCAGTTTCATCTCTTCTAAAATTGAATCTGCTACGTTATCAGGCTCGCCACCAAACGAGCGATGCTTCATATACCAAGAGATTAGAAAATCCCCAAGATCATGTTCACACTCTTGTGAAAGGTGGTCTACATCAATACCTGAGGCTTCACATATTCTTTCGATTGGATGATATTCAAACACGATACCACCCGAGTCGGGGTCGTGCTGTAAGTTCAGGTCGCTAAAGGCGACATCTGAGGGGATAACAACTTCGAGCTTGGCGGTACGACTTTCCATCTGAAACCTCCTTAAGTACGCGGGTCGTTAAAAACTTGTTCGCGACGGGCTTAGCTCTGCCCTAAACCTATCTTAGATGTTTGGATATACATGTCAAACCTTGCATGAACAAAGCTAGCTAGGAACATTTAAACAGTTGTTAATAGATGTGCGGCCAACGCTCCCAAACTCCAAATGAATGTTATTCAGGTTGAGAATTTTTTTCTCTCTTAATGCTCAAATAAACAGCCCAAATTGAGCATTAAGAGGACATTATTTATCCTTAAAATAACCTTAAAATTAACGCACTTACACTCAATACGATAAGTAGATCGGTCACTGTGTTTAGTTTTTCGCGCGATATCTAAAAATCAGACATCATCATTTTAACTCTTTTAATTCATGTACTTATAGCTATATTGAGCATGATTCAGGATGCAGCTACTTCCTCTAGAGCATTATCAGGATCTTTAATCTATGCTGTTTCTACCGCCACACAATGGAGGTCGTTATGCAGATTGAGCATTTAATCGACATAGGTATTCCAGTTCTTGTCGCACTGATTAGCTACTTAGCTGTACGGTGGGCTGGTAATAGTAACTCGACAAAGGATGAATTAATCGGTTCTGAACCGCTTGTTCATCAGGGTTATGATCCAATCTCGAATCATAACTAACTTACAGCCCTTACTCCCCCTAATGGCTGTTAAAGATCGCAACCCGTCGGTTGCGGTCTTTTACTAACAAAGTAGACATGAAAAAGCTGCAAATCAGTCGATGAATAACGATGCTCTAATGAAAATCATCTAGCGTAGATATGGGTAATTCAAATTGATGATGACCCTTATGATTCGCAACCGACTTATTATTCCAATATTGACGCTCTTTTTACTGGGCTGCAGTAATAATGACTGGCGTAACACTACAAGAGCCTCGGCGGGAATAGCGCCGGATCCCAGAGATACGCCTGAAGCTGTACTGCAAGTCTATGGTGCCGATGTATATGGATGGCGAGGGCTGTTTGCAATACATACTTGGATATCTGTAAAACCCGCTAACGCCGATCGATATACTGTTTATGAGGTTGTCGGATGGCGCACACGTCGCGGGCTTCCAGCCCTCTCCATACGCGAAGATCTCCCTGATAGACACTGGTTTGGTGCCGAACCGGAACTGCTGCTTGATTACCGCGCAGAGAAAGCAGAAAAACTTATAAAAGAGGTTGATGCCGCTGCGCGTCGATACCCTTGGGCGAATGAATACAAACTGTTTCCGGGCCCCAACTCAAACACCTTTCCTGCTTGGATAGCCCGCGAGGTGCCCGAACTTGAACTTAATCTGCCATTAAGTGCCATTGGCAAGGGCTACAGCGGCCCCTAAGGCCGCTGATCAACCGGTGAGTGGAGATATGCTTAGTGGGTCCGCTTTTGCAGAGCCTGAGTCAGACCGAGCATACGAGGAGCTTCGTTTACTTAGCGACTAATATTAAGCGATCTGGTTTGTTGGATTACCACTATGGTAATTATCGACATGCCCGATTAATTGATCCCACAGTATCTGCATAGCCTCTTCACTTGCCCAAGCAACGTGCGGCGTTACTATAACATTTGGACGGTCTAATATTGGCAAGAACGGGTGGTCGTCAGTAATTGGCTCTGCACTGAGGACATCAAAGCCGAGTGCAGAGATATGTCCGGCATTAAGTGCATCTACCGCTGCGTGCTCATCGACTAGACCACCTCGGCCGGTGTTAATCACAATCGGCTTGCGTAGCATCTTGGCAAACTCTTCAGTACTAATCAGGTTTCGAGTGGCGTCAGATAATGGGCAGTGAAGTGTAATAGCATCGGCAGTGGCAAGTACTTCGTCGAAAGCGGTATAGCCCTCTCTCACCTGTGTAGCGCCCTTGTGCTCTGCATAGACCACTTGCATCCCTAAAGCCTTGGCTAGACGGCCTACTGCTTGCCCTAGAGCACCGCGACCGATGACGCCAAATGTACTTCCAGATAGGTCGCGTATAGGGTGATTAAAAAAACAGAACTGCTGAGCACGCTGCCATTCACCGTTAATCACATCGTGTCGGTAAGCCGCTATAGAGCGGCGCAAAGCAAATAAAAGCGCAATTACATGTTCAGGCACAGTGGTTGTCGCATATCCGCGAACATTTGATACAACAATACCGCGCTCACGGCAGTAATCCATATCTATACAATCATACCCTGTTGCGGCAACCGCGATCATCTTTAGGTCCGGCAGGCGCTCAAGCTGAGCACGTCGCAAGGGTACCTTGTTTGTGATGGCGATCTGAGCCCCCATGAGTTTTTCAGCCACTTCAAACTGGGTAGATCGATCATATTCGACCCACTCGTGGTCAAAGCTTGGGCGGCTTATATTGACGCTGGGGCCAATGGTTGAACGGTCTAAAAAAACAATTTTCATAGCGCGGGGGGCCTCTTAAAAAAGCGTATAATTTCACTGACACTAAAGTACGCATTTTTGAAGCGAGTTTCACCCACTATTTCCCAATGTGGAACCGAGATGCATCTAATGAAATTACCGCTATACTGAGTGTCTACAGAGGTCAAAAGATAGACACCATGATCGCAGAAACAGCATTGGAATCACCCCTTCAAGTCTTATTAGCCCGCCAACCTATATTCACTAAAAATCGAGATATAGCGGGTTATGAGCTGTTATTTCGTGATGATAATGGCCAGTTTGTTGCGGGCTTAAAAGATGATGAAGCGACAGTCAGTGTATTGCTCAATACCTACGCCAGTGTTGTTGGCGATAAGAGAGAGCGAAGCGTTCCTGTTTACCTAAAGGTAACTGATGCATTTTTGTTAGAACATGAAATACCAGACTTGCCGCGCGATCGGTTTATCATTGAAATCATCGGCACTTCCGAAATCACTCCGCCGTTGTTGATTGCGGTTAACGCACTGGTGAAGAGAGGGTACAGAATCGCGCTAGCTGATTATGATCCGTCCGATCAACGTTTTGATCCCCTGCTCTCCATTGTCCATATCGTTAAGCTAGATGTGCAGTTGTTAGGGTTTGAGCAACTGCCAGTTCTCGTCAAGCGACTTCGCACTTACGCAGTTGACCTCATGGCTGATAAGGTTGAGACGGATAAAGAGTTTCGCGAATGTCTAGAGCTTGGCTTCGAGTACTTTATGGGGTATTTCCTTAGTCATCCAGAGCTAGTGCACGGCAGAAAAGTCCGCGGCAATAAATTGGTATTGCTACAACTCTTGCAGGAGTTTGAAAACCCCAATGCCGACGCCAAGTCTATTGAGGCGCTTGCGATTAGGGATCCAGAGTTAACCTACAAAATTCTGCGTGTCGTAAACTCCGCTTCGTTTAATCTGTCTCGTGAGGTCGGTAGCCTGTCGCATGCAATTGCCCTTTTGGGTATGGAGCAGGTAAAACGTTGGGTCATGTTATTTCTTTGCCACAATGATGGACAGCAACCGCTAGAATTAACGCGTTCAATGCTTCAACGCGGACGTATGTGTGAAGTACTTGCAGAGCTTTTAGAAAGAGAGGAGCCCATGCCCTACTTCTTTGTCGGTCTACTCTCACAGCTAGATGCTCTATTAGGCATTCCGATGAGTGAGCTGATTGAACAGATACCATTAGAGCAGAGGCTTAAAGACGCACTGACGCATCATCAGGGACCAGAGGGTGAGATACTGAATGACACCATTCTATTTGAGCGTGGCAAATTTAAACACCTATCAACACACCTACCACAGCAGTTTTTTGATGTGGCTTACAGGCATGCAGTCAGCTGGGCAGACCAGATAGTAAAAGCGATGGTGTAAGCGATATTTAAGATAGATTTCGACCCGCTCTCTTAAAATCGCCCGTTACCACTCAAACACAGATCACTGCGTGCAAGTAACCGACTGACCTTGCGACTTAAAGTAGGCGGTCTAAGCCTATAAACCACTTCGAGGAGGGGCTGTTGAAAAAGATTATAATGATCCTCTCTGTGGTGATACTAACAGGCTGCCTAGGTATGCCTGATTCCGTCAGACCCGTTTCGGAGTTTGAACTGAAAAACTATCTTGGCACCTGGTATGAAATTGCACGCCTAGACCACTCTTTCGAACGAGGTTTAAGTCATGTCAGCGCTGAATATAGTCTGCGCGATGACGGGGGTATTTCGGTTATCAATCGCGGTTACTCGGCGGAAAAAAACGCGTGGCAATCGGCAGAGGGCAAAGCTTACTTTGTTAACTCACCTTCAGATGGATACTTAAAAGTCTCATTTTTCGGCCCGTTCTATGGCTCCTATGTGATCTTTGAGTCGGATCCAGAGCATCTCAGTTATGCATTCGTCTCTGGGCCTGATACTGACTATCTGTGGCTGTTATCGCGCACTCGCTCAGTGGAGCCCGAGGTGATGGCGAAGTTTATAAAGCTATCTTCACTGCATGGTTTTGATACGAATCAACTTATTTACGTTGAACACTGATCTCAACAATTCAACATAATAGATAAAACGCTATCTTAATTGAGTCTGTTATAAACACTATTTTTTATAGGTCTATTCCAACCTCTTACTCAAGCCGCTACGAATAGGTCACTTATCCGAGGTAAAATACGATGAGCAGTTCAATAATAGTTTTAAACATTCACCCAATAAAATAGCATCAATATTATGGGGATTTTTGAACGTTTTCTAAGTATCTGGGTAGCCCTTGCAATACTGACAGGCATCCTTCTTGGGAATATACTGCCGAGCCTGTTTCAAGCAGTCGCCGGTTTAGAGTTTGCGAATGTAAACCTTGTAGTCGCTCTATTTATCTGGGTGATGATCTACCCGATGATGGTACAAATCGATTTCAGTTCCATTAAAGATGTTCGCAAGAAGCCGAAAGGCTTATATCTCACGTTGGTTGTTAACTGGTTGATAAAGCCATTCACAATGGCCATCTTAGGTTGGCTTTTTTTTCGCGTTATATTTTCAGACTGGGTAGACCCAAAAACGGCTGGCGAGTACATAGCGGGCATGATTCTTTTAGGCGTGGCTCCATGTACAGCTATGGTGTTTGTCTGGAGCCAGTTAACAAAAGGCGATGCAAACTATACGTTGGTTCAGGTATCGATTAACGACGTCGTCCTGATTTTCGCTTTTGCGCCGTTAACAGCCCTGTTATTAGGCGTAAACAACATTGATGTCCCCTGGGAAACACTTATTTTATCTGTTGTTTTGTATGTACTGCTGCCACTTGTTGCAGGCATCTGGACGCGACACAGGCTTGAACGAGACGATAATGAAAAGCGGCTAACAGTGCTTTTAGTAACATTAAAGCCCTGGTCAGTCCTGGGCTTGCTTGCAACGGTTGTTCTGTTGTTTGGTTTTCAGGCGCAAACTATTATGGCTAAACCGCTAACGATCGGCATGATTGCTCTGCCCCTGATTATTCAAACCTACGGGATCTTTATACTCGCCTATACAGCAGCCTATTGGTTAGACTTACCCCACAATATTGCAGCTCCAGCCTGCATGATAGGCACCTCTAACTTTTTTGAGTTGGCCGTCGCGGTTGCCATTTCACTCTTTGGTCTGAATTCGGGCGCAGCCCTTGCAACAGTCGTTGGAGTACTCGTGGAGGTGCCTGTTATGCTCTCGCTGGTCGCTATAGCAAATAGAACCCGCCACTGGTTTAAGCACAGCTAAGTTTTATTTCATTAAAAGCGCTTACAGACTCACAGATATTGGACGCTCTATTCTCAGACAGGTCTTGTTAATGTGTGACCCTGCAAGATATCTTTCAGCACTGTTTTTTATGGTTTAGTTTTTGTCTTTTTAAAGCTAAGCGACCACACGAATCCAACTCACCATCCCAGCAGCCTGGTGTTCTATCATGTGGCAATGCAACAACCAGCTTCCAGGTTTTCCTGCTTGGAACTGGATTTTTACACTTTCACCACCGGCAATAAGAAGAGTGTCGTGCCACATACTGGAGTCATAATGCGGTGAATTAGCTTTAAAATGGTGGCCATGCAGGTGCATGCTGTGTGGCCAGCGCGAGTTGTTAATGAGTTCAATTTCGACAACATCACCAGTTTTGGCTTCTAACAAGGGTTCATCGGGCCTGCTGGCAGTGCCATTAAATGCCCATATTTGACGGTTCTGAATGAGCTCATTTAACTCCATTAACCTGCCTTGATACATCGCCTGTCGAAGTGATCCCATCGCGCCACCCGTCATCTCTAGTCGAATACTCTGGGTGACATCCGTATCGTTGAACCTTGTTAAAGCGTTAGCAGGGAAAGGTTTAGGGGGTGAATCCCCTCGCTTGGGCTGACTCCCGAGGATACGAAGGTAGGCCAAGTCTAAGGGTGAAGGGTTACCCGGCATCTGAAAGGCGTAGGTACCCTCAGCATCCTCTGGGATGTCTAAAACAAAATCGTATCGCTCGGCTGGCCCTATGAAAAACTGACCGGAATGCTCTATCGGAGAAGGCAAGGGTTGCCCATCTTTAGCACTTATCCAAGCTGGAAAAGTCGGAGGAAGGATTGAAAAAATTCGAGCATTAGCCGTATTGATTAATCGTAATCGTACTCTAGAACCCGCAACCACATCAAACGCTGGCTGAATCAGCTTATTAACGGTAAATACATTGCCCATTCGACCGCCATGGGACCAATCGTGGAGCGAACCTATACTGTTAGTATCCAGTTGCCTT
>Ga0209771_1002250_pt1 | contig 11821 bp, 17 predicted proteins | sample SaaInl59LU_5_DNA_FD_184639 | JGI IMG/M metagenome (GOLD analysis project Ga0209771, IMG submission 184639) | Marine microbial communities from expanding oxygen minimum zones in the Saanich Inlet - ESP_59LU_5_DNA (SPAdes) (version 2) | ecosystem: Environmental > Aquatic > Marine > Intertidal zone...
TAGATAAAAGTGGCGTGTGTTGAGAGCATCTTCTTGCCAATGTGTTGCTCTTAAAAACTCTGGGCTAAATGTAATATTTGTGTTTGGAAATACATGATCTAACATCTTCCACCCTTCGACTGAGAGTGTACTCTTGATTAGTATTGGTACATCTGGAGAACTATCAAGTACATTAAACACATTATCCATTTTACATCCACCATGCGATCCTTCAGGTGTGCTTACGCAAACAATAATAGCATCTGCGTGTTTTAAATCTGCATAATGTCCCTTGTCAGGATCACTAATCAATATTTCGTGATATTCTTTTAGCAAAAGCTCTTGTGCCTGCCCAACAAATCCATATCCTGCAATTCCTATTTTCATTTTTACTCCTCGCGTACCCTTTTCCTCAAATCACTTGAGCTGAAACGATGATTGCGTTGATTAAAATGTAACTCTATATCACGCTTGCGGCAAATGTCTTTGCCTGTAAAATCTTTATCGCGATATTCTTCTCCTAGTATGCGTACATCAATAGGGTACATACTAAGAATGTCTTCTAGATCTGTTTCGTACTTGTATGGAATAATTTCATCTACATAACCTACTGCTTTTAGTTGTGTGTATCTTTCAACAATACTTTGTACTGGTCTATTTTTTTCTGCTCTATCTACACTTGGATCAATTTGTAATCCGCATATAAGATAATCACATTGTTCTTTAGCTTCACGCAACATTATTACATGGCCTGCGTGTAGTAAATCAAATGTGCTACATGTAAATCCTACCTTCAATTTGCTATTCCTCTTTGTTGGAAGTTTTCAAGTATCTCTTTTGTGTCTCTCCAACTCTTTACTTGTTTAGCAACACCGCCAGCTTCCTTAATAGCATATGCTAAACTAAAATCATTACCATCAGGATCCATTCGATCACCAAAGAAAAATACTCTGTCTTCTTTTATATCTTCTAAGACTTGTCTTTTATCTTTACCTTTTGGAATAATATCAATACCAGTTTCTCCGCCAACAACTGCACTTATATCGTCAAACTTTTTGTTAATTCTTTCTGCTATGTGTATGCGTTCATCTGATTCTATATCATAGTAAAAATAATCTTTTCGTTGCAACTTATCTGCATTGCGACCTACAATACTAAAGTTTACCATACCAGGTCGTTCTTCAATATGCTTACCTGTTCTTGTTGCATATTCGCTTGCTTCTAATTCTTCTTCAAGAAACTTGCGTAAAGGTTTAGAAATTCTCCAAGGATTAGTATAGATATTTTCTTGTCTGTACCAAACATCATTACCATTACAATTATAAATCTTGTTTACACTCATACAAATTTCAGGACCAATTTGTTCTAGTGTTTTAGGATTATCACTTCCTGTAACTAAACTTACAGGATTATTTTGTGCAAAATATAAAAACCATAAAGCAAATTGCGAATTTATCTTTTTTCTACTAGGAGTGAGTGTTCCGTCTACATCGAATAAAAAGTGATTCATAATGTTAATCCTTGTACTAAGTTCATTGCGACTGCTGTACCTGAGATACTAGAGCCAATCATAATAGCTCTGTCGCTCCATACCATTCCTACATAAATCCAACAAGTTGCACTTAGAATATATGCTACCTGTCCGTATTCTGTAAATCCTGCCGAGATAAGAAATACTCCGGCAACTGCTAAAATTGTTGCAGTCCATTTTACATACCAGTCTGGCGTACCTACCGGAGTAGTAGGAGTTAGATCTTCTACTTCTGTTTGTAATTGTGCAAGTTCTTCTTTAAGACGTCTTCGTTCAGCACCAAGTTCCATAGCCAACTTGCCTGCTTTAGACATAGCACTATTTTCAAAACGCTCTGTAATATCGTTATCTATTTGTTGTTCTAATTTACCTTCAGACATAGTTAGTCTCCAAAGTCAAATAAACTATTAAATGTATTATGACGCTTAGTATCTTCTAAGTCATATTTTAATACACCAATTAAGTTGTCTAGTTTGTTATCGATAATTGTTTCTGCCATTGCTGAATCATCAAATGGAAGTTCTTTAAACCATTCTGGAATACGCAATTCGTCTGTTGGGTATGCAACACTAGTATAGCCCAATGGATTTTGTTTAAGTTTACAAACAATAACTTTCATACCGTCTACAATCTCTTGCGAGTATTTGTCGCCGTTCATACGCTTTAGTGTATTCCAGTTAATGCTTGCTCGTACATGTCCGGGCATATTTGCTTTGCCTTGCTTTTGTTCTAATCGCTGATAGTGTCCAATTTTGTTTGCTCTTTTAGGTGAACCTTTTTCCCAGCCAGGGCGTTCTGAAAACTCTTTACGGAATTCTGTAATGCGTTGCAAAACTTCTTCTTGTGGAATATCAGTAAGCACCATAAGCAAAATTTCACTTAAAAACTCTTGCATAAACACAGGAGTATCTGATCTACGCAAGTCTAATCCCATTGCTTTCACTTTGCCTGGTTTACCATCTGTATCAGTACGGAACCCTTCTAAGTCATATACTAATGCTGCGTAACGCTTCTTGGTAATATACAATCCACTTTGTGCAACAATCTCTCTACCTGCCGCAATAACATCTGCACGACTCTTTGGACAGTGAAATGCTTGTGCCATAAACTTTTCGAAAGTTGTGTTTGCTTCCTCTGCAACTTGATCATAAAGTGCAATAACATTATCTTTACTCCAAGGTATTTGTCCTGATTCGATTTGCTCTTCAAGTATCGGATATGCACTAAAATACACAGAGTCTGTATCGCCATAGATAACTGCTTTACCTACATGATCATATTCGCCAGTAATAACTTTGTTTACTTCGGCACTCATGTGTTTTACAATAGTTCTACCGCTTAGTGTAGTAGATTGTCCGATGCGTTTATCAAAGAATCTACACCCTGGATTCAAAATAGCACCATACAAACTGTTTAGATTAATCTTTTTAACAAGTTGTCGTTTATCCCAAAACGCAATCTCAGTGTCATTGCCGGCATCTTTTGCTTTTTTAAGCATGCCTTGTAGTTCTTTTCGTTCTGCATACCAGCGTTTTAATAGTCCTGGAATAACACCTTCAAATTCGTGTGTAAAAATTGTACCATTTGAACTTAACATCCATGGCGTGTTACTATCAAAAATTAATTTATAAATTTCTGCGCCACTAAGGACATCTGTTTGACCGTTTTCCCAATCGATAGTTAGGGCAATGTCTTTGCGTTGCTCCATAACTGCTTCGTATTCTTCTGTACCAAAGCGTCCTTCCCATGAACCTGCAAAACTTTTCTTTTTCAAATTCATATCTTCGTGTACACGACTATCACTAATGTCAGGACGAAGTTGACCTATAATAGTTTCGGGTGCCATATTTAACGCACGAATTACTGATGGATACAGTGAGTTCAAATCCATTGAGCCGATCCATTTGTGTAGTCCTACTTTTGGAAATGCAACATAGGCGCCCGCCGCTGCTGTATTCTCATCATCACGCTTCGGCCTATTAGGAACTTGTAAACCTCTGTGATGCGCTTCATTAACAATAGCCTGTTCAGTAACAGCAACAGCACCCATAGTAGTCTGTAGCAAAACAGTGTTTGCGTGTGCAAGTTCGTTACTTAGATCAATAAATCTTAGTTTTTTGTCCAGCTTGTCTAGTAGTGCGGTATCTTGTATGTTGTATTCGATGAACTTTCTAAAGTCATTGTTGTACAACTGGTCCAAAGTGCCTTCATAAGGGACTTTGTTTTCACCAACTTCGATCTCACCAATGGCATCAAGTCTATATGTATGTCGTTCTTCATATGTGTATTTACGATATAATTCCAAACTATCTAAATGCACTCTGCCTATTAGGTCAAAGGTAACAGCTGATTTCCCATACTTTTCATATTCACGCTTCTTAGGAAGTTGTCCCCACAAACAAAAGCGTCTTGTATCGTCTTTGCTTAATACACGACTTGTTCTGTTTACAGTGTAGGGAATATCATAACCTTCGCTGTTCCAACCTGATAAGATGTCAGCATCTTCAATCAGTGTTAAGAAAGTGTCAATCATTTCACTTTCTTTTTCAAACAGCATTACATTGTCAATACCTTCGAGTGTTTTCTTTGCTTCGTCTATTGTAAGTGTTTTAGGAGGAACAGCAAGACACACCATTGTTTCTAACCATTGCAAATATACAGATATTGATGTAATAGGCATAAACGGATCTGCAGGATCAGCAAAGCCACGCTCTGGATCAAAGTCTGTCTCAATATCGAAGAAAGCAATGTTTAGTTTAGGTGCATCTTGGTTAAGATAATTTTCACTTAGACATTGAAAAATTGGATTGATATCGCTTTCAAATAAATTTTTATCTCTATTGATTGCAATTTCTTTTCGGAAGTCCTTTGTGTTTTTACACACGATGCGACTTAGAGGATCGCCATAGACACTTTTGTATTTGCCCTTAGGGTCTTGATAATAAAAAGTATATTTAACAGGATATTCTGTATAATGTCTTTTGCTGTCTTTGCGCTCTACAACACGAATAATATCAGAATCGCGATCAAAGTATGCGTCTACATAGCTCAATGTTTTTCTCCTTCGTTGCTTATGGCCAACTTAACCTTCTACATGCCCGGCAATTGCCATTGGCGTACTAATACTACTTATTACAGAATCAATCCTGCAATATAAATTACGGTTAGTCCTGCATTTAGGACTATTAAACTTTGTTCTTTCCACAGTATGCCTATTAACACCCAAAGGCTATTACTCGCAATAAATGCAAATATATACCAAGGGTAAACATTGAATGCGGCTAGTGTTGCGGCTATTAACAGACACGCTGTACTAAACCACGCTAACCACTGGTAAGGTTTTACCACCATGATGCTGCTACTCCAAATCCAAATACATTAACACATGCAAAGTATGACGTGAGTAGCATAATCCATGCCGCTCCTCTACGCCAACTTGCATATACTTGTGTTACACTTCCAATAAAAAATCCTGGATAAACTAGTAGCATATTAGGATTATCTGCATTAATAGCAAGGGTAAGACTTGCAAGAACTGTAAAGATAAAACTTATAAGTTCAAATGCAAATGCAATTCTATCACTAGTATAACTGTTGATCCAAAAGTCTTTTACTTTTTGCATATTATACCTTGTCGCGACCAACTGTGACAACAAGTGTTTCGAGGTCGTCAAACTCGTCAGCAACTCTGGTCCAGTCACCTTTTTGTGCAATTTTAATTGCTTTATTAATCATAGCAGGTTTGATGTCTAATTCTTCTGCCACTGCTTTTACAGTATCTTTTAATCCAGCCTGTAAGTCTTCAATTTCTTGTAGAACTGTAACACCTTCGTTTACAAGACGCTCTAGTTTTGCCTTTTCTTCGGCACCATATGTTCTATCACTCATGTGATTCTCCTTAATTTGTATATAATTATAGTTGATTATTTGCTGTTTGTCAAGAACTTTTTTGAGTAGGCTTCTTCAAAACCTTCCTCGTGATACACAGCTTCGTGATTACCCCAAAGACGTCTTACATATCCGTCGTAGGATTTTTTCATAGTTTCTTCTGATGTGAAGTGACCTTTTACCATATAAAATATTCTGCATATTTCTTTGTGATCAGGTATCACTTTCTTCATCCTTTGTTTTATACTGCCAATTTTCAGTGTGTCCAACACTCCATTTTGGAGTAGTTTCAACTGTATAGTTTTGTGTACAAACTTTAAAGTCTGGCTGGAGCAATTTATCGCCTATTAAACTCTGGTCACGCCAAATTACTCTGTTGTTTGGTTGTGCGGCAAATTGTCCGTTGTCTAGTTTAATAACATTGAAAGTTTTGTGTTCTGGATCATGTTCTGAAAAGTTTGTATCTAGTGTACTGCTTTCACTATGACATGTGTCTATAGTAAACATATATTCTCCGGAGTGCATCTGTTTATCTTTTCCGTAGTATTCGCACATACTTAGTAAAGGCTTTTTAATAACTGTTAGATTATAATCAAAGCAATCCCAAAGTTGTAAGTTATCTAATGGCAGATCGCCGTGGTCTTCTTTCCATACAAATGCTGATATAGGAAGTTTATCAAACAAAGCACCATACTCTGGAAGTAGTGTTTCAAAGTAAAAGGCTTTGCCTTGTACGCTTTTTACACTTATCCATATGCCTTCTGTGTATTCGCCATGTCCTTTTTCAAGATCATACAAGTATTCTTTGCGTACTAGTACAGGTATAGGTGGTAGATTATGTACTAAAAATGCCATGTGATTCCTTGGTTAATATTTCAAAACCTTTTAGTTCTTCTTTGTACTTATCATCTTCGCCAAGCATAAAAAATTTAAATCCTTGCGCTTTATAATAAGCACATTCACTTCGTAATGTTTTATAACCAAGTTTTAATTTAGGATTTCTATAATCCCAAGCAAATTGGTCAGCCAGCACTGTTGACTTACTTGGAAATTTATATATTAAACTCCATGCCACTAATCGATCTTGGTCGTAGTATCCTAATACATCTGCATTGTACTTGCTGTTGCTGTCCCATTCCTCTTGAAAAACAGGATGCGGATTATCTATATTATTATGGTCTATATATAGTTTATATATGTGTTCACATGCTTCAAAATCTCTTAAACTTAAAAATTTAAATGGCATTTGTTTATAATTTGTTTGTTCAAGGTTTATTCTACAGATCATCTATCAACTACATCTTTATAATATTGTTTATCCCAGTTTTTGTAATAGTTTTGTTTGTCAAGTATGCGTCTTGCTTTGTCTAGTTTTTCAGCTTCTTGTAATAATATAAGTGCATATGTACCTTGATTAAAAATAAGATCTTTAACACGCTCTTCTTCGTCGGGATGATCTTCTAGTGCAACAAATCCACGCTCCGACAAAAACTTTTCTGTGGTTATATCAACACACTCTTCTAAATCTTCAGCACTAATAAGATCAGCTTCGCAACCTAAAATTACTACTTCTTTACCCTTGGGCCAGTGATAAGTATAATTTTCGATTTCAGCAATAAAATATTCTTTCATACTTAATTGTGACAACGGTCTAAGTTGATTTATTACTATTTTGTTGGAGATTAATGCTTGTTTAGCAAAAGGACAGGGTGGAAGATTGTTTAATGTAGGTGTTGGAATGTTTAAGAAATTTTCAATCCACTCATTGATGCTTTGTTCGAGCATTTCATATTTTACGCTTTCTAAGTTCGTTATACAAACGCTCTTTTATAGATTCTTCTTCTTTGTTATCTTTATCTTTATTTTTAGATTTATCTAATACTTTTTGCATAGAAATTATGTTGCTTCTAAATGCGGGATTAGTCATTAGTTCGGCCATTAATCCTACATAGGGTCTAATAGCTTCTCTTTCATTCTTTTCAAGTATTTCACCGTTTGCTGCTTTTTTTAATCCTCTAGCAATTAATGGAGCATCATCGACTTCTGGATTAATTGCGCCGCCAACAGTTGATGCACTAGGAGTTAATGCCAACACATCAATGTCATCTTCTCCTACGAGTTTGTTTTTTAATGGATGAGGTTGTTCACCTGTTGAACTTGGTTTAGAAACTTTTGGCATAGGATCAGATCCTTTTGCTTGCCCTGCACTGCCTGTTTTTTGTGTTTCTGTTATTCCAGCAAGTTTAGCAAAATCGCTTACACTATCGATACCTAACGGCATTGATCCTTGTGGTACTGTTACACTTTCAGTAACATAATCTTTTGCAGGAGCAACTTCTTGTGCCGGAGCATTCGCCATTTGTCTAAGAGCTTGCATATCCGCTTCAGGATTAGATGGAAACAAGTCCTTCATCATAGAACTCATTTTATAAAAATCATTCATATTAACCTCTACCTAATGCTATCTGTATTGCTTTGTCCACGTCACTTTTTACATATCTTTTGGGAAACTCTTTGTCTACATTTCTATAGATCCATTGTGTTCCTTTGCGTCTAATGTTTTTGTTCACCCATGTAATAAGTTCATCGTTTTGTGGGCCGTGCATAACTGTATCCCACGCTTTTGATAACCAATTTTCTTCTTTTAGAAGTTCTTGTATAAGCATTAGCCAACCTTCACACAGTTGTCTACAGTCTTTCCGCCTTTTTTCTTAGTGCCCATGCGTCTGTAGCCCTTCCAGCATACTTTGCCGTCAACACCTTTTTGCTTTTCTTCGTCTAGCGTTTTGTAACTTGGCTTACCGCACTCTTTACAAAGTTCATCTTTTGATTCAGTTTTCTTTCTAAAGTTATCTCTTAGTTTTGGTATAGGATCAGATCCTTGCATACTAGTAGCTGCTGCAGCTGCAGCTTTTTTAATATCTTCTGGATTAGCATCAGGTTTTAACCTACCAATAGCACGGTAAAATGCTTTAAATAATTCTGCTGTAAACCCACTTGTATTTTTAAAGTAATCATCTACACTTTTAGCAGTTGTGCCAAAATCTGCATCAGGTGGTGTCATACCCAATGCCTTATCAGGTGGTGTCATACCCAATGCCTTATCAGGTGGTCCAGGCTTGAACGGTCTTGCAGGAAGTTCTTCTTTAACTTTACTTAATTTTTTTTTTGATTCTAACATTGCAGTTAGACCATCTTTATACGAAGATTTTTTAGCTTCTTCTACTTGCTGTTCAGCAAACTTCATTTCATAATCTAGATTGTGGTATACAGAGCTGATGTAATCTGCGGCTTTGGTAATCTTAGCCTGTTGCCAACCTTCAAGACCTTGTGCTTCACTAACACCTTTGAGCATTTCGTGCAGTTTGATAGCGTATTTTGCTAGTTTATATAGATCGGATCTAGCCATCTGTACTTCATGATCGCGCTCAGCCATATCAGCCATATCTGCTAGACCTTCGTTTGTTTTGTGTTTAATTTCTTCGTGCCGCATTGTTTTCTCCGTGTATAGTATTTATGCGTTTTTGCTTTGTTTTTTCTTCTTCTTCTTTGGCTTATTAGTAACCCGTTGTATTGTGCCAGGACCGCCGTTTACAAAGCCATTTCCGCCACCCGCAAATGCTCCAGCTACACTACTTGCGCCTGTGCCTCCAGCAGTCATTTCTTGTATGCTTTCAAATTCACTAGTTTGATCTTGACTGCCATCTTTAGCACCACCACGAACAGTCATTGTATTACCTTGAGGGCCGGATCGAACTGAAGCAACACCCATGTCGTATGCTGCACTACCTTGTCCGTCTTTTCTCTTACCAGTTTTATCGTAGACGCCACTTACGTCTAATCCACCTTGCTGTAGTCGTACAGTAATATCACCAGTCTTCATATCAACTGTTTGTGTCATGCCGGTAAATGAAGGAGCCTGCCATTTGCTAGGCTGTCCTTGAGCGTCCCAGATAAACTTTCCTTCGCTTCCGCTCAAATACTTTCCGTCATCCTTTGTAGGACCTGCTTGCTGTCCTTGACCAAGATCGCCGTCTTGCTGCGGCATTTCTGGAAATGCAGGAACCTTTAATGGTTTAATAGTTGGAGGTAATGATTGATCTACATCCTCTCTTAGTATTTCATACACTTTCATTTAGAAATCTCCACCTGCGCTTGTAGCTCTATCTATATCTGCTTGTGATTTAGGAGCAGAAGCAGTACGAGCAGGCGGCTTAATCTTTCCACTTGCAACAGCGGATCGGTATTTCATGTCTGCCGCTTTTCTTTTCATAATTTTGTTTCTGCCAAATTGTTGTTTATATATTTCTTGATATTCTGGTGTTTTCCTTGCAGCAGCTATATCTAATCCTTTAAGAGTTGCTGAAGACTTAGTTGTAGTTGTATTACCTTGTTTTGTAGTAGAACTTTTTTGATTTGATACTTGTGTACCGCCTGCAGGTTGTTGACCTGCTCTTGATCCGTCATCGGGCCCGGCAGTTGGTGCATTTGGTTGTGCTGGTGCTTGTGCTGGTGCTGCTGGTTGCGCCGCTGGTGCTTGTGCCGCAGCATCTGCTGGTCCATCTGTTCCTGCTTGTGCATTTGGTTGTGCTGGTGCTTGTGCCGCAGCATCTGCTGGTCCATCTGTTCCTGCTTGTGCATCACCGGGTGCTCCATCTGTTCCTGGCTCCGCAGTGTTTGCCATAGCTGCTGCAAATGCTTTTTTAGTTTCAGGACCTACTTTTCCATCAACTCCGATACCTGCTTTTTTCTGGAAATCCATGACAGACTGTTTTAGTGCTTCAGCATCCTTAGATGTTGCTGCTTCTAACATTTTATCAAGGTTTCTAAGGAATCTTTCACCTGGTATAATTTCTATTACTTCAAATACTTTCATAATACTATTTATTCCTTCCTGACTTCATGTTTGCGCACCAATGATACATTTTGGCTTTTTCGCCACTTGCGTTTTTAGCCTTCTTACGCAATGATGTTACACTACCATTGCAACTAGCACCTGCCCGTTTGACCCTGCCCGGTCTGCTTTTGCCTTTTTTCTTACCGTCAGCAAAGTTTTCTAATATTTCCAAAATTTGATCTGGAGTGTATCTACTACTGCGTAGAGCTTCTTTGGCCATGTTTGTAGCAATAGCATATACAGCATCTTCAGGATCCATACCTTTGTCTTTAGCCCATTTTGCTATGCCTTTTTTAGCTTTGGGCTTGTCCATGATCTTGTCTGCTGTTTTATCTCTTTTTTTGATTTCCGCTTTGGTAAGTTCACGCTCTTCTACAGGTTCTTGCATATGCTGTTTGATGTTTTTTGCAGTGCGTTCAAATTTGTGATCTTTGTGTTTGAATCCTATACCACCAGCAGCTTCCCATTTTTGTATATTAACACCATAATCATCTATTAGTATGTTAGGTGTACCATCTTCTGTAGTAGCATATTTGGCTTTGTCGTGTGTAATGATTACATCTTTGGGTGGAAAGAAATTCAAATTCTTTTCAATCCATTCTAGTTTATGAGGCTCCGAATTAGGATCACCTGGTAGGGGTGAACTACAAATACTATATTCCCCTTTGATGTCCTTAATAAGCATAAGTAGACTTTTTGCATTAGACGTAAGAGGCAAATCTAACCAAAAGTTTTCAGTTTGTTTAATTTTTTCTAACGCACTCGGTATATCTTCAATTTTAGTCCAATGTTCTGCACCCATCAATTTAGCCCATGCTGTAAAAAAGTCAGCAAGTACGCCGTCCATGTCTACATATATTTCTGTTGCCTGTGCTATTTCGCCTAAATTTTCTTTCATTTGCCTATAGTATAGCACACTTTCGTATATATTGTCAAGTGATTCTGTCGTCAAAACATCTTTGGCTGTCTTTTCAGCATCAGCACCTTGTGGATGTTTTGGATTTATACCTACAACTTCGCCGTTCATAAGTTCTGAGATATTAGCCGCTTTGCCTACACTATCTAAAACTTGATGTAATTTATCACTGGCATCGTAGTTTGTTTCATAATCTTTTTTGCCACGCACTTCAATGCGTTTTTTTGTTTTAGTGTCTACAATATGTAACACATCAATGTTTTCATCACGCTCTAGTTTTAGTTTATATCCTTCAGCAAGTCCTAGATTGAAAAGCACATTAGTTGATTTGCCTTTGACTTTTTTTGAAAGTGTAGGAGGACGTCCGTCTTTGTCTACAGTATTACCAAATTTCTTTGCTTGTCGTGAGATTTCATTTGTACCAACATCTGGTGTTGTGTTAACGCCTTTTACAATTCTCCCCCATTCTGTAAGATCACGAACTCTCATTTTTTGCGTCCTCTAAACTGCACAGGACCTGTCATGTAAGGTTTTGAAAACCAAAGTTTGAACCAATCTGGATCACCTGGTTTTAATCCCATTTTCTTCTCTTTTTTCTTTAGTGCGGCAG
>Ga0209771_1002252_pt1 | contig 11818 bp, 9 predicted proteins | sample SaaInl59LU_5_DNA_FD_184639 | JGI IMG/M metagenome (GOLD analysis project Ga0209771, IMG submission 184639) | Marine microbial communities from expanding oxygen minimum zones in the Saanich Inlet - ESP_59LU_5_DNA (SPAdes) (version 2) | ecosystem: Environmental > Aquatic > Marine > Intertidal zone ...
TAATTACAACTCGACGTATAATTCCTCGGAGATTTTATTCAATCCAGATGAATTCGCTCAAAATCCCGAATTATGGGATTTTTATGTTCACGATCGAAAAGGGAAATCATATAAGGGAAGATCTTCTTCAATGAATGATGGTGCATTCAGTACAGTTTTAGTTGAACGATATGTGGAGCCAATTCCAGTTGCACTTGAATCAGGTCAAGAGTATCGAAAAAATGAGGTGCACGTTTTTGTTCAAGACACAGTTATTGAGGAGCGCGTGCGAAGTGATTTCAAACCTTCTGACATCATTGAGGTGGTTTCTTTTGGTACACCCTCTTCCGTTAAAGAGCACAAAAAATCAAACACAAATACCGCTACAAGAAGTGTACTAGGCACTGTCGGTATTATTGTTGGTGGTGTTTTAGGTGGGATTCTGTTGATTAGTTTAATTGTTGCGGCAATCGTTGAATCCTTTCTCGGTAGTTTGGGTTGTTATATTGCAACTATGGCCTATGGCTCTTATGATGCAGCAGAGGTTAGGGTATTAAGAAGGTTTCGAGATGAAAAATTGAAAAGAACATTTATAGGACGTGTTTTTATTAGTAATTATTATGCTTTTTCCCCTTTACTCGTCCGATTTGTGAAGCGAACAGGTTTCGCTGAAGGCTTTATTAGAGTTAAGCTAGATGCTTTTGTGGATCGATTGAAAACAAAAAATAATTGGTAAAATATCCTTTTTAATATTGAAATCAGTTTTACATTATTGTGTAATTCAAATTTTTTAATGTCCTTTATAAAAGATGTTTTCCACCCAAGCTGTATTTAAAAGTTTTTTATATACATCCCTTTTATGTTTATTCATACTTGTTTTAAGTTCTTGCGGGACTGATCACGATATTGATAGTGCTGTGCTCAAAATGAATTCAGATAGTATTCTTTTAATGAATATAAGTCTGGGCTTTATTATGTTGGGAGTTGCGCTCAAGCTTGAAGTTAAAGATTTTATCCTGGTTTTTTCTGCGCCTAAATCTGTTTTGATTGGCTTTGTTTCGCAATTTTTCGCTCTTCCTTTTTTAACCTTCCTGTTTGTTCTGATCTTAAAACCCATGCCCAGTGTCGCTATGGGGATGATGCTTGTTGCAGCTTGTCCGGGAGGTAATATTTCTAATTTCATGACTTCAATTGCCAATGGAAATATAGCTTTGTCTGTTTGCATGACTGCGATTGCAAGTGTTGTAGCTGTTTTTATGACACCGTTTAATATATCATTCTGGGGAGGTATGTATGCGCCAACAGCTTCTATTTTATCTAATGTCAGTATTGATTTTATTGAAATGTTAAAGATCGTTGGAATGATTCTTTTGATTCCCCTGGTCATTGGAATGTGCCTTCGTGCTTTTAAACCGAAGATGGCAGATTTTTTATTGCCAATTACCCATTATGGCTCAATGCTTATTTTTGGATCTATTGTCGTATTTGCATTTAAAGCAAATACAGATCTATTTCTGAAATACATTCATCTTATAATTTTTATTGTTTTAGCCCATAATGGGATTGGGATTTTAACGGGTTATTCCTTAGCGCGCTTATTCAAATTGCCGGGGACTGATCAAAAAACACTGGCAATAGAAACAGGGATTCAAAACTCTGGACTAGGCCTCGGCTTGATTTTCGCTTTCTTTGATGGAATGGGAGGGATGGCTATTGTCGCAGGTTGGTGGGGTATTTGGCATATTATTTCAGGGTTGAGCATCGCCTATTTCTTAAAAAACAAAAACCTTTAGGATTAAATTTTATGGAACAAGGCCCAAAATCTAAAATGCTTATTCAGCTTGTAACCATGCGGATGCCTTACGGAAAATATAAAGGAACATTATTGTGTGATTTACCAGAACCTTACCTTTCTTGGTATCACGCAAAAGGTTTCCCTAAAGGTCAAATGGGACAGCTTTTGGCCTCTATTTATGAAATCAAGCTCAATGGACTTGAGTATCTCCTCAAGCCTCTCAAGCAAAAACACGGTTAGTTAAGGGTGTCTTTCAATGCGTTCAGTTTCTAAAAAGGCCAATAATTATTCATTTATTTTGTATAGATTTAACGTAAGGTAAAACGATTAAAATCAAAATATGACTCTGGTAGAAACCTTAGTTTTCATCTCATAAATTGATTCTAAATTATAAACATAATTACCATGAAATCATTTTATTTGAGCATCCTATGCTTCCATATAATTTTATTCACCCCTGCTATTTTTCAAGCTCAGAACTTTATTGTAAACACTTTTGATGATACGCCTGATATTAATTTATCCGATGGTATTTGCGCCGATGCTAGTGGTGAATGTTCCTTAAGAGCTGCTGTTATGGAGTCAAATGCTCTTTCCGGAAGTCATGAGGTCACACTTCAGGTGGGTGTTTATCTATTATCGAATTCAGGAATTAATGAAGATGATGGACAAACTGGTGATTTGGATTTATCTGCTAACATTTCAATTGTTGGGATGGGGCCAGAACAAACGTTTATTAACGGTGACAGTCTTGATCGAATATTACACATTCAGTCTTCAGGGGTAGTTGCCCTTGAAATGTTAAGTCTTGCACAGGGTTATGCTTTGTCCGGTAATGGAGGCGCTATTCTTAATCAAGGAGCATTGACACTTAATAATATTCATATCGCAAATAGCTCAAGTGAATTGAATCAGGGAGGAACCGGCCAAGGAGGAATGGGAGGCGCAATTCTTAACCAAGGAATTTTGAATGCTACCAATTCAACATTCTATGAAAATACGGCAAAAGGAGGAAGCGGGATTGACGGATCAAACGGTGGTGGTGGCGGTGGTAGCACTCCTGGTTTAGGAGGTGCCATTTTTAATGCATCAAATGGTACTGTTTCATTAATAAATTGTACACTTTCCACAAATAGAGCTATCGGAGGAAGATATTCCAATGGATCAGCAAATGGTGGTAATTTTAATATGATAGGTAATCCTGGTGCTGGTCTTAATGGAGGGCCTCCTGGAGCGTCAGGAGGCGGTGCTGGTGGAGATGCCACAGGAGACTTTTCAGGCGGTGGCGGTGGTGGTAGTTCTAGCTCCTTTGGTGGCCTCGGTGGCCTCGGCGGCTACGGCGGTGGTGGTGGTGGTCGTGGCGCACGTTCAGGAAGTGGCTCTTCGGGGCCAGGCGGACTTGGCGGTTTTGCTGGAGGTCAAGGATCTGGTCCTTGTTGTTCATCTGGCGGAGGCGGAGGCGCTGGTGGTGGTCTTGGCGGAGCTATCTTTAATAATGGTGGAAGCATAGTAATGACGAATTGCACTGTTGCATTTAATGAGGCCATAGGGGGCCAAGGTCGTTCTGACAATCCCAACTCAGGATATGCAGCAGGAGGAACGGATGGTGAAGGCTACGGGGGTGGATTATTCAATCGAATAGGAAATTTTGAGTTAAATAATACAATTGTTTCACAAAACACAATTACAAATGAAATAGTCAATGCCGCTCCTCAAGGAGTTATTCAAAATGAAGATTTGTTTGGTGAATTTCAATCAATTGCGGGACATAATTTAATTTACGAATTAGGTACTGCAACATTTAGTGGTTCAAATCAAGGCTTGATTTTATCAGTTGATCCAACTCTTGGTGAACTAAATAATTACGGTGGTCCTACTTATACCCATTCGATTCCATCATGTCCTGTCGGTCCAGCCTCAAATGTCGGTAATGATGCCTATGCACTTCAATACGATCAACGCGGTTTCGAAAGGTCAGGTATCTCAGATATTGGTGCATTTGAATCACAATCTACAGCAGTATCGCTTGATGTACTTATTACAAAACCTTGTCAAGGAGCATCTAATGGTGCAATTGTGCTCATTCCTTCTGGTACGCCCGAATACACTTATGAATGGGACTCAGCAACCGGAGGACAAACAGATTCCATTGTACTAAACCTAAGTGTCGGAACATATTCCGTAATTATTACTGACGGGAATGGATGTCTGAAGGATACTTCATTTGTTTTGGATGAAGCATTAACACCTCAAATAAATGCTTTACCCGAACAAGAATCCTGTGATATATATACTTTACCTGAAATAATTGGTACTAATTTGTCGGGAAATGAGGCTTATTATAGTTTATCAGGTGCACAAGGAGATACTTACCTTGCTGGTGCATCCATTACAGAATCCTGCTCAATTTTTGTTTTTGACAGTTTATCTTATTGTCTAGATGAGTATGCTCTTCCTATTATTATTCATGATTCTCCTGAGTTAATTGATTTTTCGGGAGAGGCTACGTATTGTGAAGGAGACGAAATCCAAGAACTTATTTTAAATGTTGACGGTATACCTGAATTTACTATCGAATACACCCTTGATGGAATCCTTCAAACTTTAAGTTCTAGCAATAGCTCCTTTTCAATTGGTAACGCTCCAGGTTTATATACCCTTTTGCAATTGGAGGATGCATTTTGTGGGAGTAGTATTTCAGCGATCCAAAGTATAGTGATAAATGAGATTCCATCAGCTCCAATATTAGAGGGTGAAACTGAATATTGTGAATCAGATTTTATTGAAGAACTTCTTGCATTCGGAGGTTCTGGTGAAGTGACTTGGTATGAAGATTCTTTGCTAACAGATGTAGTATCTTCGTCAAACACTTATAGCCCAGAAGGCGAGCTGGGTTCCGTTTCATACTATGCAACCTATACCGAGAATAACTGTGAAAGTAGTCCTTCTCAAATAATATTGACAGTTGCATATTGTGATGTGATTGTTCCCACTGCATTTACACCGAACAATGATAATGTGAATGATTTGTGGAATATCCAAAGACTAGACCTGGTATTTCCAAAAAACTTGGTTTCCGTTTATAATCGATTGGGTAATAAAGTTTATGAATCTACACAAGGGAACTATGAAATTCGACCATGGGACGGAATTTATGATGGGCATGAATTACCCGTTGGATCCTATTATTATATTATTGATTACAATGATACTAGCCATAAAAAGATGAACGGAATTGTAAGTATTATTAGATAGATGATTTTAATAAGTTTGAAGTTTTTCTTAAGCCATTAAAGCCTAAAATAAAATTATTTAAGCAAAGTTATCGAAGGTTTTTTGATTAAAAGTATGCGCTGAGAACTAGTGCTGTAAAATAATACAATACATATACGCTGTAGAATAGTTTGACCCCTGTTCCAAGCAGAAAACCAACAAAAGCACCTAAGGCTACTTTGAGAGATTGCGCATTTGAAGCTTGTTCCATTTTTGCGCCAATAAATGCACCAATAAGTGCCCCTAAAAGGATGCCTATTGGAGGTATAAACATTCCCAAAAGGGTTCCAATAAGCGTTCCTCGAATTGCCTTTTTTCCACCGCCAAGTTTTTTGACCCCAACGATTTGTAAAATATAATCGCCTACCATAGCAACAGTCATTAGCAATCCTAGGATCCACATCTTATTGCTATCAATAGGTAGTGAGGTGAAGCTATATGTCAAAACTATTCCAAGAAAACTAATGAATGGTCCTGGTATGACCGGAACAAATGAACCGATTAAGCCAAGGATCATCATTAAGAAACTCAATAGGTAAATGATTTCTTCCATTTTTAATCGGAATTAGGTTTTTGCTTAAATATAAGATGAAACATCGATGATGTATAAATTCCTTTATGAATAAGTGCGTTTATATTTGCTAAGGTGATTTCTAAAAGTCGATTATCTTTGTTTCCATGAAAAAAATACTTCTTCTAGGTTCCGGAGAGCTCGGTAAAGAATTTGTGATTGCATGCCAGCGTCTCGGACAGTACATTATTGCTGTGGATAGCTATCCCAATGCGCCAGCAATGCAAGTAGCCCATGAGTCAGAGGTGATTTCAATGCTTGACGGTGCTGCACTCGATCGCATCGTGGCCAAGCATCAACCTGATTTCATTGTCCCCGAAATTGAAGCCATTCGTACAGAACGCTTTTACGATTATGAAAAACAAGGTATCAAGGTAATCCCAAGTGCAAAAGCGGCAAACTTTACCATGAATAGAAAAGCCATACGTGACTTGGCAGCAATTGACTTAGCTGTGCGCACTGCAACCTACGGCTACGCAACAAATTCAGAAGAGCTGCGTGAAGGTGTCAATAAATGTGGAATGCCTTGTGTTGTAAAGCCTTTAATGTCTAGTTCAGGGAAAGGGCAGTCAGTGATTCGAACTGAAGCGGATATTGAGAAGGCATGGACATATGCCTGCGAGGGTTCTCGAGGGGATTTACAGGAAGTTATTGTGGAGGGTTTTATTGATTTTGATTATGAAATCACCTTACTCACAGTGACCCAGAATGATGGACCTACTTTATTTTGTCCACCAATTGGTCATCGACAGGAGCGGGGAGATTACCAAGAAAGTTGGCAGCCGATGCCCATGAATCCAGAGCATCTTAAAGAGGCGCAGGATATGGCAGCAAAGGTAACCGCGGAGCTAGGAGGCGCAGGCATTTGGGGTGTTGAATTTTTCATTACGGCGGAAGGTGCTTATTTTTCAGAGCTATCACCGAGACCACATGATACAGGTATGGTTACACTTGGTAAAACACAAAACTTAAATGAATTTGAATTGCACGCACGTGCGATTCTATCACTCCCGATACCAGAAATTAAATTGCTTCAAAATGGAGCGAGTGCTGTTGTATTGGCAGAGGAAGAATCTTCAACGACTCCCGTTTTTAACGGACTTGAAGATGCGATGAACACCCTTAATTCAGAAGTGCGTTTGTTTGGAAAACCAGCTACGCGTCCCTATCGACGAATGGGGGTCACACTGAAATATGGCACGAATGATGTTAAAGAATTGGTCGAACAAGCCCAAGAAATGGCGGCAAAAATAAATGTAAAATGAAATTAAAAGCACTAGTATTTGTTTTTTTATGCTGTGGAACGGTATATGGACAAACTGTTAAATATTACCTTTCCATGCCAAAACCTCAGAACCATTATTTTCATGTGGAGATGGTCCTAGAAGGCTTTAATGAAAAATCAATTGATGTTTCATTACCTGTGTGGTCTCCAGGTTCTTATTTGGTGCGTGAATTCTCCAAAAACATCAATCTCGTAACAGCAACTGATGGTTCAGGGAAAGAATTACAGTTGAAAAAGACCAAAAAGAACACATGGTCCATTGCAAAAGGTAAGTCATCTGAAATTCGCATTGCTTATGATGTATACGCTTTTGAACTTTCCGTTAGAACTTCGTTCTTAGATTTGACACATGGTTTTGTGAGTGGAAGTGGGGTATTTATGTTTGTTGAAGACCATTTAGATATTAGTGGTGATGTTGTCGTTGTGCCTTATGATGGTTTTTCTGAGGTTTCAACTGCCTTACCAAGAAAAGAAAGGAATAAGCCCTTTGTATTTTCCTACTCGGATTATGACCACCTTGTAGATTGCCCAATTGAGATTGGTAATCAACTTATTTTTGATTTCAAGGCATCGGGCGTTAATCATACCGTAGCGATTTATGGAGAAGGGAATTTTGAAATAGAAACTTTAAAGCGCGATATGTCTAAAGTTATTGAAGAAGAAACCAAGGTCTTTGGTCAAAATCCAAATAAAGAATATCTTTTCATTATTCATAATGTGGTTGATGGGCAAGGTGGACTTGAGCACGAGAATTCAACAACACTAAGTGTTAATCGATGGACCTATTCTGGCAATAGCTATGTCAAATTTCTTAGCTTGGTTGCGCACGAATATTTTCATTTATGGAATGTAAAACGAATCAGACCATTTGAACTCGGACCTTTTGATTACAACAAAGAAAATTATACCGATCTCTTATGGGTTATGGAAGGCTTTACATCCTATTACGATGAACTATTGTTGTTGCGTGCAGGGTATTATTCACAATCAGAATTTCTTGCAAAAATGGAAAGTTCTATTAATTATGTTGAAGGTTCCGTAGGTGCGCGAGTGCAACCTGTTGCCCATGCGAGTTATGATGCATGGATAAAGGCATATCGACCGAATGAGAACAGCTCAAATACCACAATGACCTATTACACAAGGGGATCAATATTAGCGGCTTTTTTGGATGTTAAAATCATCCGTAATAGCAAAGGAGAAAGAGGTCTTGATCATTTCTTACAGCATATGTATGAGAAGTTTTATGTTAAGGCAGATAGGGGATTTACATCTTCAGAGTTTAAACAAGAACTTGAAAGATTTACGGGAGAGAATCTAGATAGTTTTTATGCTTATTATATTGATGGAACTGCCATACCTACTTATTCAGACCTATTTGAAGGAATGGGGGTGAGTGTAACTGATGTGACTTCAACGAAGCCTGATTTTGGTGCAACGCTTAGAAGTTCTGGTGGTAAAGCAATTATTTCAAGAATACGAACTAACTCAGCTGCTGAGGATGCCGGTTTGAGTGTGAATGATGAGATTATTGGTTGTAATGGTTATAGAGTCAATAAATCAGATATTGAAGGCGTTATGAGGAGTCTAAGAAAAGGTGACGAGCTAGATTTATTGATCTCAAGAGATGAAATACTTTTTTCCGTAAGTTTTAAAATGACGAACTACGCTAAACCAAGATTTTTATTGAACCTAACGAATGAAGAAAATAAACTTCGCGACTATTGGTTGCGTTAAATGTATAGGTGTTTTTATTTTTTGTTTACCCATTTTAATTTGGGGTCAAAGTGAATATAAAAACGTTCAAATCCCATTAGCGAAAGGTAACTACACCTATAGTGGATGCGAGCCTTCAATAGATATTGATCCGAAGGACCCGAATAAGATTGCAGTCGGTTCAATTCTTGATGGTTATCATTTCTCAGAGGATGGTGGTGAAACATGGAAAGCAAAACGTTTAGAAAGTCCTTATGGCGTCTACGGAGACCCCGTTTTGAAGTTTAATTCAAAAGGGCATCTTTTTTATTGGCATTTGGCTTCCTATGAGAAAACAACACATTTAGATAGAATCGTTTGTCAGCGGGCAGGAGATGTAAAAGGATTTTTTAATGAAGGGTCTTTTTCAAAGCCAAACGGAACCAAGGTGCAAGATAAACATTGGGTCGTGATTGACCCGATAACGGATGTCATTTACATGACCTGGACTCAATTTGATGCCTATAATTCATCAGAAACTAAGGATAGTTCTTTTATTCATTTCGCAAAATCTTTGGATGATGGTGAAACATGGACGGTCCCTAAAAGAATTTCAGTTAAAGGAGGAGATTGTTTAGATGATGACAATACGGTGGAAGGAGCAATGCCTGCAATTGGAAATAATGGGATGCTTTATGTGGTTTGGACTGGTCCTCATGGGCTAATGCTGAGACGTTCTTCCGACAAAGGAGATTCTTGGGGTACACCTGAAAATATGTTATTTGAACATGTAGGCGGCTGGACTATTGATGTCCCAGATTTTTACCGAAGTAATGGTTTGCCAGTATTTATTAGTGATCACAATGCGGATTCACCCTATTTCGGGAATCTTTATTTGAATTGGGCGATTGAGGACAAAAATTCGGGACGAACATCTGTTCTTTTTTCAAAATCTGTGGACAATGGTGAGACCTGGTCTAAACCTGTTGCAGTTCACAAGGATATTACCAATTATAATCATTTTTTAACATGGATGACTGTTGATCCGTCAAATGGGAACCTACACTTTGTTTATTACCGAAAATCAAGAAACACCAAGGAAACAGACGTTGTTTGGGCGAGCAGTAGGAATGCCGGAGATTCCTTTGAAGAAGCGGTTATTTCCGAACGTTCCTTTGCGCCTTCAGGTTCAGTATTCTTTGGAGATTATCTAAATATTGCTGCCGTAAATAATATTGTTCGACCTGTTTGGCCAAGAATGGACAATGGTAAGATTACCTTATGGACGGCCTTAATAAATTTCAAGTGATTGATTTTGATCTTAAGACTTGGAATGATTTTCTAGGTAAAGACGCTCAAGAGTCTCATGGTCGTATAATTAAAGGTAATTTAAAAGCGATATTTTCCAATCAAAATTTGAATATTTTCCCTTCTAAAAATGAGGTTTTTAATGCTTTTAAATTATGTTCTTGTAATGATGTAAAAGTAGTGATCTTAGGGCAAGATCCATATCCAACAGTCGGACATGCCCACGGTTTATCTTTTTCTGTAAGGAGTCACATCAAACCTTTCCCAAAAAGCTTAAATAATATTTTTAAGGCGCTTTCAAATGACTTGAATCAAGCTCCCCCTAAAAACGGAGATTTGACAAGGTGGGCTAAACAAGGCGTGTTACTTTTAAATGGCGTACTAACTGTTGAGGAAGGAAAGCCAAATAGTCACAAGAACCTTGGATGGGAAGATTTCACTGATGCAGTTATTCAAAGATTATCGAATGAAAAAGTAGGCCTTGTATTTTTATTATGGGGTGCGTATGCGCAGAAGAAACGAGAACTGATAGATACATCAAAGCATTGTGTTTTAGAAGCTCCACATCCATCACCTTTATCCGCTTATCGTGGTTTTTATGATTGTAAACATTTTAGCAAGACAAACAATTATCTTGCGAAGAATCAGATTACAACTATTAAATGGTAAGTATTCCTTCCTATATTTGCGTACGATGAAAATAGCCAATGATTTATACCTTAGAGCATCAAGAGGAGAAAAAATAGAGCGTTACCCCGTTTGGTTAATGCGACAGGCAGGAAGAATATTGCCCGAATATAGAGCAGTACGTGCAAGTGTTTCAGGTTTTAAAGAATTAGCCGAGACGCCCATATTGGCCGCTGAAGTGACAATTCAACCAGTTGACTTACTAGGGGTTGATGCCGCAATTATTTTTTCGGATATACTAGTAGTTCCGGATGCAATGGGGCTTCCTTATCAAATGATTGAAAAGAAAGGCCCTTGGTTTGAGCATACGATTCGTTCTGAAGCAGATCTTAAAAGGTTAGATGGGACTATCGACGTTGAAGAACGATTATCATACGTGCTTGAGGCAATTTCAATCACGAAAAAAGCTTTAAATGGTCGCGTTCCACTTATTGGATTTGCAGGAGCACCTTGGACTATTTTATGTTATATGGTTGAGGGATCGGGCTCAAAAACTTTTTCAGAAACTCGAAAATTACTTTATACAAATCCAAGGTTGGCACATGAATTGCTACAACGGATAACAGATGTCACAATTACTTATCTCAAAGCGCAATTGAAACATGGTGCAGATGCACTTCAATTGTTTGATTCATGGGCTGGTATTTTAGGACACAAGCAATATCAAGAATTTGGAATGAAATATATTCAACAAATAGTTCATGGGATAGAGGGTCCCTTTACGGTATTCTCCAAAGGCGCATATAGTGCTCTTCCTTCGCTTATGAAGCTGAATTGCACAACTATAGGCCTTGATTGGAATATGAATATTGAAGAAGCGAGATTACTTGCAGGTGAAAATAAGACATTGCAGGGTAATCTTGATCCTTGTGTGCTCTACGGAACAGAGTCATTCATTGAGAATGAGACGCTTCAGTTATTGAAGTCTTTTAAAAGTCAACGACATATTGTAAATTTGGGACACGGTGTTTATCCCGATATCAAACCAAAACATGTGAAAGCATTTATTAAAACTGTGAAAAACTATGAAATTTAATTTATATCTACTTACGACGTTAACGCTATTGTTGTCAATGCCTTTAATCAACGCTCAAAAAAAAGGTAAAAAAAGAAATAAATCTACTTCTTCAGATATTTTAAATATGACTTTTGAGAAGCTTCAAGATGATGAATCTGTATCAGAGCTTGGCGCGATTTCCATTTTGGAAAATGGCGTAAGTTCTCC
>Ga0209771_1002259_pt1 | contig 11803 bp, 8 predicted proteins | sample SaaInl59LU_5_DNA_FD_184639 | JGI IMG/M metagenome (GOLD analysis project Ga0209771, IMG submission 184639) | Marine microbial communities from expanding oxygen minimum zones in the Saanich Inlet - ESP_59LU_5_DNA (SPAdes) (version 2) | ecosystem: Environmental > Aquatic > Marine > Intertidal zone ...
TAAATTATAAATGGTTCATTTATTATTATTCTATTAAATTCTGAATAATTAATTACTACAAATATATTGTTTAACAGCCTAAAACTGAAACAAACTTATTAACAGTTTATTCTAATTAATCGATAAGTTTTTGAAGCTTTTTTTTAAGCTTTTTTAGCGTATTTTCTTTTTCTTAAAAAATTAAAAATAAACCCAAACAAGCCTAAAAACAATAAGGGTAAGATGATATTTATAATTTGCCACTTTGTTTTTTCTTTTCCAACTTTAGCGTAATCTAAAAAGGCTACTTTAATTTCCTTGCTTCGAATGTTTATAAGTCCATCATCGTCTAAAAGATAGTTAACGGAGTTTAGTAAAAATTCTTTGTTTCCGTAGGTTTCTTTAGTCCATTTATCGAACCCTAAAGTTGTTGGTCTGCCTTTATCTAAATCGTTTTTAATTACATCTCCATCTGCAATTAAAATCATTTTTGTGGCTGTACTTTTTGTGATGTCATTTTCAAGCTCAAGAGGTTTTATACGATTGTTATAAACCGAAGTAAATTCACCTTCTAAGAGCACAGCCAAGTTTTGTCTGTCTTTGGTAAAAAGTTTTGAATCCGGTTCTTTTAAAGCAAATTCTAAGCTAATTTCTTTTGGAGTTCCCTCTAAGCGGCTTGGTCTATCACTTTTAAGTAGTATCGTTTTTTTAATATCGTTTTTTAGTGTGTCTATTTGGTTGGCAAAATCAAACTTTACAAAGTTTAAATTATTTGTAATAGGATGATTAATATCGCTCAAGGCAAGAGGAGCATATGGCCATAAAAAATGCTGTAGTTTTAAACTTTCATCTTGTCCAGTTTCTAATGTAATTCTGCCAATATTTTGACTTTTAACACTGGTTAATACAGGATTTACACGTACACCATATTTAAAAAAGAAATCGGTTAAATTTAAATATCTCGTTACTGCAATATTCTTGCCTTCAGGATTGAATAAACTATCCTTTTCCATTATAATTTTATCTAGTAACCACAAGCTTTTTCCTCCATTCATGGTGTATTGATCTAATATGTATTTCTCTTCTTCAGAAAATGCTTCTGTAGGTTTTGCAGCGATTACTAAATCGTAAGTATTTAATAATTTTGATGTTTTTTTAGGATTTGTAGCTACACTATCTAGCGTAAAAGGAGCAATGTAATAGTATTGCTGTAACGTTTTTAATAAGTCGGCAATTTTAAGGTCTGGTAATTCATTATTACCTTTTAAAATAGCAATCTTTCTACGTTTAGGATTAATTAGTCTACTTAACCCGTCTGCAAAAGCATATTCTAGGTTTTGTACAGAATTGGTTACTGTTTCTTGCTGGTTTGCATTTACTTTGTATTTAACTAAAGGAATATCTACTGTTTGGTTGTTGTAACTAGCCAAAGCCCATGGTATAATAATGCGTTGCGATTGTTTCCCGTTGTCTTGAACACTTAATTGCATTGGTGTTAAACCACGTTCTGTAAATTGCGCAATTCTAAGATCTTGGTTCGCTTGGTCTTCAAAAGGATCTATAAAATTGAATGTTATGTTACTGTTGTAAGCCTCAAATTCTTCTAATAACTGTTTGGTTTCAGTTTGAAGTCTTCTGTATTCTGAAGGAAAATCGTCACCTTCTAAAAACACGTCAATAATAATCGCAGAATTTACATTTTTAACAATACTTAAAGCGGCTTTGTTTAATGTGTAGCGACTATCTGAAGTTAAATCAAAACGTTGATAAAACGACGAACTTATGCTATTTAGTAGAATTAAACCAATAAGAAAAAGCGTAATATTAAGCCATTTTACTGGTTTAGAACCTTCTGTATTTACACGTTTAACGGTTAAAAAAAGAAACAAAGCAGTAATACTTAAAAAGTAAATAATGTCTCGCGTATCTAAAACGCCACGACTCATGCTTTTGTAGTGAGAAGCCATCCCAAAGTTTTCTATAAAACTACCCAAAACATCTGCTAATCCCTCAAATCCAATATATAAGAGAAAACATAAAAATACCGCAATAATAAAGGCTACAATTTGGTTGTCGCTTAAAGTAGAGGCGAAGATGCCAATAGATGTGTAGGCTGCTGTTAAAAACAACAATCCTATGTAAGATCCTAATGTGCTTCCAACATCAAGATTACCAATAGGATTACCTAATTCACTTATTGTGTAAACATAAAGTAGAGTAGGAATTAGCGCTAAAATTATTAATAAAAAAGCACCAAAATATTTACCCAAAACTATTTGTAAATGCGAAATGGGTTTGGTTAATAATAACTCTAATGTACCTTGTTTTTTTTCGTCGCTAAAACTACGCATAGTTACAGCTGGAATAAGAAAAATAAGAATCCAAGGCGATAGTAAGAAGAAAGACGAAAGGTCTGCGAAACCATAATCTAAAACATTAAATTCGCCTTTAAAAAGCCACAAAAATAAGCTGTTAAGTAAAAGGAATATAGCTATCACCAAATAACCTATTGGTGAAGCGAAGAACGAGTTTATTTCTTTTTTCAGGATAGCTAACATTAAATATATAGTTTTATGTGACGCTTAATTTAGTAATCATTTTTGATAAAACTTTAGGAAAAAACCGTTTTGTATATACACCTAGCTTTTCTTTAAAACCAGCAATATAAACTTCTTGTCTCTTTTTTAATATTGCTTTAGCCATTAAAATTGCAAAATAGTCTGGTGCAATACCGTTTTTTGTAGCTGTATCCATTTTTTGTTGTGCAGTTCCGTTACCAGTTAACGCATTGATTGATACATTAGTATTAACAAAACCAGGACAAACAAGGGTTATATATATGTTATCATTGCAGAGTTCAGCTCTCAAACTATCAAAAAAACCATGTAAAGCATGTTTGCTAGCTGCATAACTTGACCTTAAAGGTGTACCAATTTTACCCACAATACTTGTAGTTACTACTATTTGACCAGATTGATTTTTAATAAAATGTGGTAACATTAGTTTTGTTAGTGCTATGGTTCCAGTATAATTAATATCCATTAAGCGTTTATCTACAGTAATATCTGTTTCACTAGCTAAAGCACGTTGGCTAATACCTGCATTGTTAACTAAAATATCAATAGAACCAAAAAGAGAAATAGCGGTATCAACTTTTGATTTTAAGTTAGTGTAGTCTTCGATGTCTAAAACTATCAATTCTACATTTTCTGGATTTTCACAAAGCAGCTTCACTGCTTTTAAAGCTTCAATTTTTCTAGATGAAATAATAACTTTAGCATCTTGCCTATTTAATTCAATAGCTAAATGCTTGCCTATTCCAGAGGATGCACCAGTAATCCATATAACTTTATTAGAAAAACTCATAGTTAATTATTTCTAGATTTTTTTAATGCTTTGTATAATTTCCGTAACAAGTGTTTTATAAAGAAACAACTTTATCTACACTCCAAGCTTCAGGCTTTGCATTAAACATTGGTTTTGTTTTAGTCCAAACACTTTGGAATAGATCAGAATCTCTGTAATTATTTAAATCATCTTCAGTATTCCAATAACTGTACGTAAAAAAAATATTAGTATTATGTTTATCGCGATATAATTCAAGAAATTGGCAGCCTTCAAAATTTCTAATTTTTTGTTTTACAGTTTCAAAATTATCGAGAAAAGGTATAATGTTTTCTTCAGCAAAACTCATTTTTACAATTCTAACAAACATGTGTATTGTTTTTCTTTATGTCTGTGAGACATTTTATTATTATTTCAATTTTACTTTACAAAATTTATGGTCACAGTATCTCGTAATTTTAAGCCCATTAAAGAACTTGCACCACCAACACTACCAGTATTGCCTTTATAAATAGCTATTTCTAAATAGTTTGACGAGTTAAAAACAACTAAACCTCGGCCTTCGTCGTTTCTATTTTCTTCTGGAGTACTAAAGTTTACGATGTCGCTATATTTAGCATGTATTTTTTTAAATTTATGGTTTCTAGCAAAAACTTCAAACGTTCGCCCTTTTTGTATGGTTTCAAAAAAAGATTTCTTTATATTGGTAATAACATTATCATAATTATCGACATAAATTATACTTCCAATAATTTGAGTTTTCTCTTCGTTTACATAAGGTTCTAAATTTTTAATGGGCTTAATTTTATCAATACTTTTACCTATTACTGCTAAAGTTCCACCACGAGCAATATGGCAAGCTACTTTTACAAATACATCTAAAACAGGAAAACTCGTTTCAATTTTATCGTGAATATTAATTTCTACAATTTGGTTTGGTGAAATTTCGGAACAAATCATGCTCATAATTCCATTATTGGCACATACAAAATAATGACCATTTAATGCTATTGCAATGTGTTTGTTCTCTTCATTAATTTCAGAGTCAATACCAATAATATGTATGGTCCCTTCAGGAAAACTACTGTATGCATTTTGAATGATGTAAGCAGCTTCAGGAATATTAAATGGTGAAACAGAATGTGAGATATCAACAATTTTAACGTCTGGCATTTCGCTGTAAATAGCACCTTTTATCGCACTAGCAAAGTGATCTTTCTCACCAAAGTCTGTTGTTAATGTGATAATAGCCATTTATAATTGTTGATATTTATTTAGATTAATATATTTAATATAGATGTATGTTTCTTAAGTTTATTATACATTTATATCTCAGAACAAAACTAAGAAAATAGAATAGAAAATCTTAATTAAAATGATGCGCTTTTGAACGAAATTATAATTCAACTTGAAGAAATCACTCCAAAAGAATTTTTTGGAGCAGGAAATGAAAACATTAAGTTACTAAAAAAACACTTTCCTAAATTAAAAATAGTAGCTAGAGGTAATGAAATTAAAGCCTTTGGTGAAGAAGAACTTTTAGATGAGTTTAAAAGACGACTAAATATGTTGCTCAAGCATTTTACAAAATATAACAAGCTAGACGAGAATGTTATAGAGCGTGTTTTAACAAGTAATAGTAGCGACGATTATAATACATCTGCACAAAGTGGAGAAACTATAGTTCATGGCGTAAATGGGAAACTAATAAAAGCGCAAACTGCAAACCAACGTAAACTGGTGGAGTTAATGCGTAAAAACGATATGGTTTTTGCTATTGGTCCTGCAGGAACAGGTAAAACTTACACAGGAGTTGCATTAGCAGTCCAAGCATTAAAAAGTAAGCAAGTTAGGCGTATAATTTTAACCAGACCAGCTGTAGAGGCTGGCGAAAATTTAGGGTTTTTACCAGGTGATTTAAAAGAAAAATTAGATCCATACATGCAACCGCTTTACGATGCATTAAGAGATATGATTGCTCCAGAGAAACTTGCGCAATACATAGAAAACGGAACCATACAAATAGCACCTTTGGCATTTATGCGAGGTAGAACACTAGACAATGCTTTTGTTATTTTAGACGAAGGACAAAACACTACACATGCTCAAATGAAAATGTTTTTAACTAGAATGGGAAAAAACGCTAAGTTTTTACTTACAGGCGATCCAGGACAAATAGATTTGCCTCGTCGTACCATTTCAGGGCTAAAAGAAGCACTACTTGTACTTAAAGATATAGAAGGTATTGGCATTGTATTTCTAGATGATAAAGATGTTGTAAGGCATAAACTTGTAAAGAAAGTGATTGCAGCTTATAGAAATATCGAAAATATAGATGTTTAGTTTAACAGATTATTGTCACTTCCAGTAATTTATGTAGTATGAATAAATTGTATCAAGAAGCCAAACAAGTAACAAAATCCACTCATCAACAAATAAAAAAATGAGCAACACAATAACAGATTCAAATTTCAACTTTACAGGACAAAAAAGTGTTTATAAAGGAAAAGTAAGAGCAGTCTATAATATTAACGGCCAAGAATTGGTAATGGTAGCTACAGATAGGTTGAGTGCTTTCGATGTAGTGATGCCAAAAGGCATTCCATACAAAGGACAAATATTGAATCAAATAGCAACAAAATTTATGGCACAAACTGAAGACCTTGTGCCTAATTGGTTAACAGCAACACCAGATCCTAACGTAGCAGTTGGCCACTTATGCGAGCCATTTAAAGTAGAAATGGTTATACGTGGTTACCTATCTGGTCATGCAGCAAGAGAATATAAAGCTGGCAGGCGACTACTTTGTGGAGTAGAAATGCCAGAAGGTATGAAAGAAAATGATAAATTTCCTTCACCAATAATTACTCCAGCTACAAAAGCAGAAATGGGAGATCATGACGAGGATATTTCTAGAGAAGATATTATTAAAAAAAATATTGTTTGCGAAGCAGATTACTTAATCTTAGAAGATTACACTAGAAAATTATTTAAACGTGGTACAGAAATCGCAGCGTCTAGAGGATTAATTTTAGTAGATACTAAATACGAATTTGGAAAAACTAAAGATGGTAAAATTGTATTAATTGATGAAATTCATACACCAGATTCTTCACGTTATTTCTATGCAGATGGTTATAAAGAGCGTCAAGATAGAGGAGAGTCTCAAAAACAACTTTCCAAAGAATTTGTGCGCCAATGGTTAATTGCTAATAATTTTCAAGGCCTAGAAGGACAAACCGTTCCTTTTATGAGTGATAACTATATAGAATCTGTTTCAGAACGTTACATTGAACTATATGAGCAAATCATGGGTGAAAAATTCATTAAAGCAGATGTTTCTAATATTCACAAGCGAATAGAAAAAAATGTTGAGGCATATTTAGCTAAATAAAAATGTTGAGTCTATACTTTCCAACTCATTTTATATCAAAAAAGGATTCCAAATTGGAATCCTTTTTTAATGATAAATAATAAATATTATTCAATAATAATGCGCTTATTTATAACCTGTCCAGCATTTTCAATGCTTAAAATATAAACTGAGCTTTCTAAATTGCCAAGCTGTATAGTTTTATTAAATATACTAGTTGTATTTTCAAAAGAATGATTGTTAATTAATCGACCTCTTAAATCATATAATTTAATGTTAACATCATCATTATTTGAAGCGTTAAACAAGATGTTTATTTCTCCTTGAGATGGGTTTGGCCATAAAGATAAAGAGCTATTAAGACTAAATTCATCAACACTTAAATTAGCAGAACCACAAATTTCTATAGAATAATTTAAAAAAGTACCACCATCAAGAGAAGGATAACCATCTGTTGCTGTTAATACCCAATCACCAACGGTATTTTCACCATTAAAAGCAGACAAAGGATTCGCAGGTTGAATTACACCTCCAATTGCAGGTGCAGTAGTGCTACATGCTACTGGTCCAGAAGCTTGATCATCAAAGGTCACAATAATATCATTGGTTCCATCATCACAAGTACTATTTACAAGCATAATCACAGAAGTTCCAGCTGGAGAAGTTAACATTAATTCCATATCACCAGCCCAATCATGATTTATATTTATTGTTGAATTTAAATCTGTAATTGAAACATCATCACTAATATTTATTGTTGATGTTAATACATGTTCAGAATTACCAGACGCTGGAATATTAATATTATTCTCAGTAGAATTATAAGTCACACAGCTAATTGAAGCTGTAGTAAAGTTTCTAGTTCCACTGTAATTAGATTCACCACAACTATTTGTAGATTTTACTCTCCAAAAATACTGTGTCATAGAAGCAAGTTCAGGAGTATTAAAACCAACTCCAGTTACATTGTTAGAAGTAAAATTCATTGTAAAAGCTGCATTTGTAGCTAATTCTAGTGTGTAACTAGTAGCATTTGCTATAGGACTCCAATCTAGATTTACTTGAAGCGCTGTATCAGTTGCATTATTTGCTGGACTGGTTAAAGTAGGTGTATTTGGTATTGCGCCTTCAACATTTAAATCTACATTTATTGAATTTGTTGTTATACCTGTACCAGTTACAGTAATTGCATAATTTCCTACTGCAACACCATTAAGGTTTCCTAAGGTTAATACCGTTGTGCCATCTGCACTTAATGAAGAAGGGTTAAATGATTGGGTTACTCCAGCAGGTAAATTACTAGCTGAAAAATTTGTAGGATCTGTATTTCCTCCTGTAGCAACATAATTTATTGTGTAGGAAACACTGTTTGTTGGATTACAAATGTTTTCTTCTGTATTTGTTGCAGTTAAAGAAAAATCTGGAGCTGCTGAACATTGTACCACATTTGGTTTAAAGGTAGATTCAATTGACATTACATAAGCTTCGGCAACAGTTGTTTGTCCAGCACTAAACATCCACATACAAGCATCGTTAGTATAATCCATATAACTTTGAAACAATTCTTGTTCTGCAGGATTACAAGCTGGTTGACTGCCTAATGCAGGACAACCACCATTAGAGTTTCCTTGATTTGGTGTGTCTGCAATTCCATCATCTGTTCCACAAGATCCAAAAACATGGTCTAAGTTATAAAAATGGCCTAATTCGTGAGTTACAGTTCGACCTAAATCATAAGGAGCACCTGGAACAATACCAGAGTTAGGGCAACCAGCACCAGATCCGAAAGCACCTAAGTTCATTGTAACAGATTGACCTGCAGCAACACTTCCTGGAAAAGGAGAAAAACCTAAAAGGCCACCACCTATATCTTTTACTAGAAAGTTCATATAGCCTCCCCAATTTGAATCTGTAGAAGTACCATTTCCAAAATTATATCCAATAGTAACTGCTGGACCACCTTCAACCAAATCAGGATCTAAACCTGTTGGATGGTTTGTTGTAGCTATACAAAATAAAAAATTAGCAGCACCAGTATTTGTGTTTGGATAGTTAGGAGCAGCAGCAGCCCATCCTGAGATATCTGCATTAGTTCCTGTAAAGTCTTCATTTAAAATATCTATTTGGTTTTGAGCTAATGCCTCTAAACAAGCTCTGTCAGATTCTTGAGCTTCTGGAAAGTGAACAGCTACTGGAATAATAATGGGATCCATTCTTCTTTCGTAGTTTTCACTTAAATTCTTATTTAATTGCGCCTTGAATTTTGCTTGAGTAATTTTATACTGCTTTGCATATTCTGGATTCTCCATTTGTTCTTGCATATATTCTACCATTCCACAAGAACGTTCTTGAGCTTGAATAGAAAAAATACACATAACAAAAGCTATACATAAAAGTATAGGTTTAATGTTTAAAGTAGTTTTCATGATCATAATTGATTGGGTTTTTTAAATAAAATTTTTTAAAAGTATTAAAAAAATATAAAACATTTTAATGTTTGGTTAGTTTATTTGTTTTCAGTGAGTTATGTAATTAATTGTTAATGGTTTAAAATATTATTAATATAGATTTACTTTACATATTAATTCCTTTTAATACATTTATAGAAAACAAGATTAATTTGCAATCATTAGACCATTTTATAGCTGAATTCGCTTCATTTGTTTGGGGACTTCCTTTATTAATAATTTTAATAGGAGGAGGATTGTTTCTTATCGTATATTCAAGGTTTTTACCTTTTAGGTATCTAGGTCATGCAATTCAAGTTTTACGTGGTAAATATGATACTACTGACGCTCTTGGAGAGATAAGTCATTTTCAAGCATTAACAACGGCATTATCTTCTACTATAGGAATGGGAAACATTGCAGGAGTCGCTTTGGCAATATCTATTGGAGGACCTGGAGCTATGTTTTGGATGTGGATTAGCGCTGTTATTGGCATGTCTACAAAGTTTTTTACTTCTACGTTAGCTATTATGTTTAGAGGCAAGGATAGTGAAGGGAATATACAAGGTGGTCCAATGTATTTTATTGTTGAAGGTTTGGGTAAACATTGGAAATGGTTAGCTCTTTTATTTAGTGTTTTTGGAATGTTTGGAGCTTTGCCAGTTGTAAATGTAAACCAATTAACCCAAGCAATTAATGATATTATTTTAATTCCAAACGGTGTTGATGTTGGTTTTAAAACTAATTTAATAATAGCACTAGCTTTAGTAATAGTCACATCTATAGTTATTTTTGGAGGTTTAAATAGAATTAGTAAAACGGCTTCTAAATTGGTGCCTTCAATGGTAATTTTATATTTTGTGTTGGTGATTTACATATTGCTTTCAAATTATCAATTAGTTCCTAAATATTTTGTAATGATTTTTACCGATGCTTTTTCTGGTAACTTTTATAAAGGAGAATCCTTTTTTGGTGGTGTTTTAGGCGCATTAATTTTATTAGGGATTAGACGAGGTGCTTTTTCTAACGAAGCTGGTATTGGTACAGCTCCTATGGCACATGGTGCAGCAAAAACAAACGAACCTGTTCGAGAAGGTTTAGTAGCCATGTTAGGACCTGTTATAGATACTTTAATTGTTTGTACATTAACAGCTTTAGCAATTTTAGTAACTGGTGTTTGGGAAACAACTTCAGATAATGGAGTAAGTTTAACTGCCTCTGCTTTTAAAGCTTCCATGCCAGATTTTGGCCATTATTTATTAATGGTTTGTGTTTTAATTTTTAGTATTTCTTCTCTATTTTCTTATTCATATTATGGTTCTAAATGCCTCTCTTTTTTAATAGGAGCAGATAAGAAGCATTATTATAATTATTTTTATATTTTTAGTATCATTTTAGCAGCCATTACACCTTTTGCAATGATGATTAATTTTGTTGATGGTATTTTTGCACTTATGGCAATCCCTACTATGATTGGCACATTATTATTAGCACCAAAAGCTTTAAAGGAAATGAAAGCTTATGTAACCAGATTAAAAAACAATAAATTCAATGAGTAATTACCACATAAAACACCTAGAAGAATATTATCAAGTATACAGAAAATCGGTTAGAGAACCAGATAATTTCTGGGAAGAAATTGCAGAGGAGCATTTTGTTTGGAGAAAAAAATGGGATAAAGTTTTAGAATGGGATTTTAAAAAACCAGAAGTAAAATGGTTTCAAGGCGCAAAACTAAACATAACAGAAAACTGTTTAGATAGGCACCTTATAACAAGAGGCAATAAAACAGCAATTCTTTTTGAACCTAACGATCCTAAAGAAGCTGCAGAGCATATTACCTATAATATATTACATGAACGTGTTTGTAAAATGGCAAACGTTTTAAAAAATAAAGGTGTAAAAAAAGGAGATCGTGTATGTATTTATCTACCTATGATTCCAGAGTTGGTCTACTCAGTATTAGCATGTGCTAGAATTGGAGCAGTACATTCTGTTGTATTTGCAGGTTTTTCTTCTACTGCATTAGCAACGCGTATTAATGATTGCGATTGTAAAATTGTAATTACTAGTGATGGTTCATATCGAGGTAATAAAACTATAGATTTAAAAGGAATTGTAGACGAAGCGTTAAAAGCAACTCCAGGAATAGAAACAGTATTGGTCGCTAAGCGTATTCAAAGTAATATAGAAATGAAAGACCAAAGAGATTTTTGGTTACAACCATTATTAGATGACGCTTCTGCTATATGTGAACCAAAAATTATGGATGCAGAAGATCCTTTATTTATTCTTTACACTTCTGGTTCTACAGGACAGCCAAAAGGCATGTTACATACTACAGCTGGTTATATGGTATACTCATCTTATACTTTTAAAAATGTATTTAATTACACAGAGAACGATGTGTATTGGTGTAGTGCAGATGTTGGATGGATTACAGGACACAGTTATATTATTTATGGACCATTAGCTAATGGCGCAACTTCTGTTTTATTTGAAGGCGTACCTAGTTATCCAGATTATAGTCGTTTTTGGGAAATAGTAGAGAAACATAAAGTAAACCAGTTTTATACAGCTCCTACTGCAATTAGAGCCTTGGCTAAACAAGGTGTAGAATATACACAAAAACACGATTTATCATCTTTAAAAGTACTTG